>Ga0307989_1001199_pt1 | contig 14525 bp, 22 predicted proteins | sample EllFjometagen185_FD_203164 | JGI IMG/M metagenome (GOLD analysis project Ga0307989, IMG submission 203164) | Marine microbial communities from Ellis Fjord, Antarctic Ocean - #185 | ecosystem: Environmental > Aquatic > Marine > Unclassified | place: Southern Ocean | collected 2014-10-08
TTTAAGTTATGAACAAATCAGATTTAATTGATGCAATGGCAGCTGATGCTGGTATCACAAAAGCAGCAGCGAAAGCAGCATTAGAATCATTAACAGACAATGTAACAAAAACTCTAAAAGGAGGAGGTAAAGTTGCATTAGTAGGATGGGGAACTTGGTCTATCTCTAACAGAGCAGCAAGAAGTGGTAGAAATCCTCAAACAGGAAAAACTATTCAAATTGCAGCAAAAAATGTTGTTAAATTTAAAGCGGGAGCTGGATTTAGCGGTGCTGTAAACTAAGCATATAAGAAAATACTCTTATCTTAAAAACTCTCTAAATATTTAGAGAGTTTTTTTTATAGTTATTTTTTTTTATATTTAAACAAATAAATATGACTATGACTGTTCAAAACCCATCAAAAGGTAAATTGCTAATTTCTGAACCCTCTATTTTAAATGATAAATCATTTAACAGATCAGTTATTTATTTATCTGAGCATAGTAAAGAAGGATGTATTGGCTTTATTATAAACAAACCTACTGAGTTTATACTTAAAGATTTAATTAACGATATAAATTGCGATTTTAAAATATACAATGGCGGACCCGTTGAACAGGAGAATTTATATTTTATGCACAAACTACCACATTTAATTCCAAATAGTGTTCAAATAGATAAAAATATTTATTGGGGCGGTGACTTTGAGATTTTAACAAATTTATTGAATGACAATACTATAAAATCAACTGATATCCGTTTTTTCTTAGGTTATTCTGGATGGTCAGTTGATCAATTAAAGGAAGAATTAGAAGAAGCTACTTGGAAAGTTGTTGAAAATAAATACCCTAATATTTTACAAGTGAATAGTAATAATATTTGGAAAAATCAATTATTAGAATTTGGGGGTGAATATAAAATTTGGGCTAACGCTCCAAAAAATCCAAATTTAAACTAACTTGTTAAACTCAAAAGCCAATTCTTTTGATATTTCAGTTTTAAAACTACTCTTTTTATAAGCAGTTACTGCTTGAAGTCCAACAATAATATTAGTTATAAAAATTTCGTCTGCTTTTTGTAAATCAAACGGAGAAATTATTGTTTCCTCTAATGTATACTTTTCAATTTTTGAAATAATTTCAATTATTTTTTTTCTTGCAATTCCTTTGATACAACCTGAATTAATTGGAGGTGTTTTAATTATGTTTCCTATAATAATAAATATATTTCCATTAATTGCTTCAACCACATGTTTATGTTCGTTTACCAAAATACAGTTATCAAACTCATTTTCAGAAGCATATATACTTGCTAGAACATTTGTTATTTTATTTGTAGTTTTAAGAGTTGATAGTATTCCAGAATACACATAATAATCCTTAAATAAATCAATTAAATAATTTTCCTTTTTAATTATATTAAGAGATGAAACCTCTATCAAATAATCAATTTGATTTGTTATTGGATTATATAAACCACCATCTTTTCTAAAAACAGTAAATCGTACTCTTGCATCTGCTAAATTATTTTGCTCTAAAGTAGCATTAATTTCTTCTTCAAAGAATTCAAGCGTAAAACTCATTGGAATTTCCATCCGTAACATTCTCATAGAAGCCATTAATCTAAAATAATGGTCTTCAATAAAGTAGCATTTAGATTTTTTTACTTTTATAGTTTCAAATAAAGCATCACCGTACTTAAAAGCTCTATTAGTAACATTTAAAATACCTTTTGATTTATTAATTAATGTACCGCTTAAATTTATCATACCTTAAGTTTGGTAGCAAATTTACATAAAAAAACCTTGAATTTCTTCAAGGCTTTCCTATGTTTACTTGTAATTTTACTATGATGCTCCTATAGTATGTTTTAGTTCATCTATCTGGTTTTCCCAAAACATTTTAGATTCTTCAATTTCATCTTCTTCAGCGAAATCAGTTACAATTAATGAAACATCTTTTGTAATTTCATCTACTTCAACTCTGAATTCAAAATAAGTTTTATCATCTTCACCATCTAACCATTTAAATTTAATTTTTTCTCCTGGTCGTTCTTGCAATACTTTTGCTTTCTCTTCAGACCCATCCCATATAAAAGTAAAAGTTTCGCCTCTGGAATTTACATTGTCTGCAAACCATTCTGACAAGCCAGATGGTGTGCCAAAATATTGGTATAACATATGTGGAGAAGCGTGTATAGGAAATTCAATTTCAAATTTAATTTTTACTGACATCTTTTTTATTTAAAAGCACAATATATATAAATATTCCTTTTTAAAAAAATTTAAATTCTTAAAAAATAGAAGAATATAATTGTTGCAATAACTATTTTATTTTTTATATTTGCACCCTTAATAAATGGCGTGGTAGCTCAGTTGGTTAGAGCGTCGGATTCATAACCCGGAGGTCTCCAGTTCAATTCTGGATCACGCTACATATTTAATATCAACGAAACGAACGGTTTAGCTTTCTAAATCGTTTTTTTTATGTCTAATTTAAATGAATTTATTACCTTTAATGTCGAAAGTGCATACGAAAGTGCATACGATTTAACTGTGAAAAGAAATTATTCCACCCCTAAAATATACACAGCCACTGGTGATTTAAAAAAACGCTGGTATGTGTATTTTTCGTATCGAGATGCTACAACTGGAAAAATGAAGCGCGTAACGCCATTTTATGGAGAAGCTCAAAAATATAAAACTAAGGAAGATCGACTATTTGTTTTATCGGCGTATCGAAAAAAAATTATTGAACTATTACAAAAAGGATACAGCCCTTTTGAAGACAATTCAGAACTTCATAAAAAACACCAAACAACCAAGCAAAAAATTAGCGCTAAAAAGCTCCAAAAAGAGGTGGCAACAACAAGCTCAAAAAAGAGAAAAGCCGATGCAATCACTTCAAAAACGATCAAACAAGCCTTTGATATGGCTTTAAATCTTAAGAAAAATACCGTAGGAGTTACAACCTATAAAGGCTATCGTAGTCGAGTAAAGGGCTTGCAAGATTTTATAACTAAAAAGTATCCTGATGTGGTTGCTGTCCATCAGCTATCAAAAGCCATCCTGGTAGAATTTCTAAATGAGGTATTAATTCGTACCAGTCCAAGAAGTCGAAATAATTACCGGATTGATTTAAGCAGTGTTTTCCAAACATTGGTAGATAATGAAATTATTCTCACTAATTTTATTAAAAACATTCCAGTCCTTAAATCCAAGCCTGAACGCCATAAAACATATACTGATAAACAGCAACTTGATATTTTTAACCACCTTGAAGAGAAAGACCCCATCCTATTACTCTTTATAAAATTTATTGCTTTCAATTTATTAAGACCTATTGAAATCTGTAGAATAAAAATTAAAGATATTAATTTAACTCAGAAAACGATTTCCTTTAAAGCAAAGAACAAGCCGTTAAAAACCAAGATTATACCCGCTATTTTATTAGAGTGTCTTCCAGATATAACGACCCTGAATCCAGAGAGCTATTTATTCACACCCACTAAAATTGGCGGAGATTGGAACGCAACAGAGCGAAATAAGAGAGGTCACTTTTCCAAACGATTTAAAGAAGTTGTCAAAGAACATTTTAATCTTGGAAATGATTACGGTTTGTATAGTTTTAGACATACCTATATTACCAAATTATATAGAGAATTAGTGAAAGATAGTTCCCCATATGAGGCAAAAAGTAGATTAATGCTTATTAGTGGTCACTCCTCTATGGAAGCATTGGAAAAATATTTAAGAGATATCGATGCCGAACTTCCTGAAGATTATTCCGATTTAATTAGAACAAAATAAGATGAAACAACATTCCATTCCGATTTTTTTAAATGAGCTGATTGATGTGCTTCTTGATAACTTACTCTTTTATATGCCAAGTGAACTAATTTTTGATGGAGTAATAGAACAAATAGAAGACTTACCAGTTCATTTTTTTGATGAAATATGGCTTATAGATCTCCACCATGGAATGTATATGGTTTCTAATGAAGATGTTGCAGAACTGAGTCAACGCCTTTTTGATAAACGTTCTTTATTGGAAGAAATTACCTTCGCTTTGTTAGAAAAAAATAAAGAAGTAACGCCATTAGAATTTCAAATCATCATTGAAAAATATTATGACCAGTTACTATTTTATTTATACATCACCGATTGGTTAATTACACATATAAATAAATACCATCATAAGGATGTTCACGCTGGTATTATCGGAGTTTTCAAACTTCAACACGACTATTTAAGTGTTCATTTAAAAAATATTTTAAGCTATTTCCGTCCCTTAATTGACCTTGAAAAACAGCACAATTTTTCTGCAGAAAAAATAGCTTTGGAACATTTTCCAGATTTAATTTCAAGATATCGCCAATCCGCAATTAAGAATTTCCTCAAAAAAGAGGAGGAAATTTCAACAGAAAAAGAAGTGAAAGAGGGCACAAAAAAAGCCCTAGATACTCAAAAGAAGGCACATCCCAAAAAGAAACAACGACCCGATATCTCAAACACCGAAATCGAAGAAATGGTTTTGGAAGGTGTCTTTAAGATTAAAACGAGACATTCAACGCACTAAAAATAGCATAATGCTTCAAACAACCGGTTGTTTGAAGCTAAAATTTGAAAGCAGTTATAAAAGAGTCGTAAGTTTCAGAAACAACTCGGCGGCTGGCAGCGGGAGTTCAATAGTTCTGTAAATTCTTAAAGTTTATTGACACTTCATTTTTAAAGTGTACAAGTTTTCCTTGACGGGTTTTGATTGTGATTGTCTGATAGCCATTACGAACCATGTGATTAGAAAACTCTTCAATAACATTGATAACCTGAGTTCGATTATTAAAACAAGCAAATTTGATTAGAATTTTCAGTTTCAAACTTGATTGATGGTTTTTTAGGTAAAAAACTATATGCAATAAGTCCAGAAATTAGATTGGTTAAAAAGTTACCAAAGCTTCTGTGTCTAGAATGTTCTACTTGACAAATATTCTTAAGTTCATCATTAACAGTTTCAATAACTGAACGTTTTCTAAGTAAAATTTTATCGCTCATTGTCATTAAACAATTCTTCATATTGTTTTTAACTTGCGTAATTATTTGAACACCATCAACAAAAAGAAGTTGTGCTAATTCTTTACCTATATAACCTTTGTCTGCAAATAATTTTCCAAAGATTTTATCTAAAAATCGTTCTGTTTTCAAAGGTGTTCTATCGTCTGTATTGGCTTGAGTAATGGTAAAAGTAAGTATTTCACCCTTATCGTTAATAATAATATGGAGTTTAAAACCATAAAACCAATCCATAGTTGATTTTCCAGTTGTAGCAATACCTTTGAATACTTTATGTTGGTTTATTCGTTTATTTTTGCACACTCTAATAGGTGTAGAATCTATAAAAGAAATACCTGTGCATTTACCTAAACAACACGTTTTTAAGAATAAAGTGCGGCATAAGGTTTTGTTGCATAAGCTCTGTAAAACGATTGTAAGAAACTGTTTTTGGAAATTCTTTTTGCATATGTTTTTGAAGATAATACAAATAGAAATGCTTAAATGTTCTAAATCCACTTAATTGAAAAGTAATCATAATGGTAATTATTTCGCTTTTAGACATTACTACAGGGCGCTTTGAAGGATTGCCTAAGAGATGTTTATCAACAAGTTGGTCATATTCTTTACAAAATTCATCAACAATACAAAATATTTCAGTAATTTTAGAGTAGATTATCATAGATAGATTTTTAGATTAATAAATTGATTTTCAGAACTTTAATTTACTAAAAATCTATCTTTTTTGCTAGTAAAATCTACTTAAATATTAATCGAACTCAGGTTGATAGAATTATCTTTAATTTGAATCACCCTTTCTGGATTGTCTTTATTTTTTATAATTGTTAGTTCTCTAGTTGATTTGTCTCTTATGAGTCTAAGAATCTTTTTTTCATCACTTGAGACAATAGAGATGTTGTCAAACCATTTTTTTTCATGCCAATCCTGTATAAGCTGTAGCAAGTATCATTATTGAACCGCCGTATACGAGACCCGTACGTACGGTGGTGTGAGAGGCGCACTCCGGCTATTTTAGTCGGAGCCGTCTACTCGATTGTACCCAGTTGCTAATCTGTACTTAGTTTTATTCAAACTTCCAATTTTCTCAAATAAATTCATTTCTACACCATTTTTTAAATCTCTACTCGCAGTAGATGAAGAAATATCCTTAAAAGTATTCATATAATCTTTTCTTGTAAACTCTAATTTGTTTAATGAAATAAAATATTCAAGTCGTTCTTTTTCGTTGAGTGTTCTATTATTAAAAATTAAAAGTTCACTTATAGACAAATCAATTACGTTTAGCATATACTCAATGAACTTAGTTGAATTTCCGACTTTATCACATTCTGATAATGCATTGTAATATTTTTCTTGGTCTTTACTGATAAGCGTTTCAAATGGTAAATATTCAAATAGAGGATACTTTTGCATTAAAATCAAAGTTTGCCACAATCTTCCCATTCTACCATTTCCATCTAAAAAAGGATGTATAAATTCCATCTCATAATGAAATACACAACTTTTTATTAATTCTAACTCCTCAGAATCGCTCAAGTATGAAAATAAATCTTTCATTAAATACGGAACATTTCCATATGGAGGAGCTAAATGTTCAACTTTAGATCCTTTAACAATTCCAACTCCTTGTTTTCTATATTTTCCAGCATTTTCGATGAGATTATTCATTAAATTTTGATGAGCTAAAAGGAATGATTTTTCACTCAAAGGATTATAATTCTCTAAATTCTCATATATTTCAATTGCGTTTAAAACCTCTTTAACATCTTTTTGAGGTCCGATAACTCTTTTGTTTTCAATAAGTGCTGTAATTTGTTCTTCTGATAAAGTATTTCCCTCAATTTTTAAAGAAGAATGAATTGTTCGTATTCTATTTTGTTTTCGAAGTAAAGGAGAAGGTTTGTCTAAAAAACTAGCATTTATTTCTCCTATTTTCTCAGAAATTGTAGTTAATAATTTTAAAACTAATGGAGTTATTTCGTATGGTGGTTTCATTGTGATACTATCATTTGATACTATCAAAGATAATGTCATTTATCTTAAAATGCTATTTTTATTGCTCTTTTAGCGTGAGCTGTGTTTATAAAGGTCTGATCCATATAAAATTCATCTTTTAAAATACCATTTACACGTTCCGCCATTGCATTTTCATAACAATGGTTTTCCTGGGTCATACTAATCGCTATCTTTTTTCTTTTGAGTATTTGCGTATAAATATTGCTACAATATTGTATCCCTCTATCAGAATGATGAATAAGTCCATTAATATTTTTAGCTTGATATACAGCTTTATTAAGAGCTCTCACGCATCCACCTAGTTCCAGGCTATCACTAAGATCATATCCAACAATTTTTCTTGAATACATATCAGTTATCAATGCGAGATAGCAAAATCCTTTGACTGTTCTAATGTATGTAATGTCCGATGCCCATACTTGATTAGGTCTATTGATATCTATATCTTTTATAATGTTGTTATACTTATAAAATCTGTGATAGGAGTTAGTGGTTCTGGCACTGTATTTCTTTCTAAGTGTTAACATATGATGCTTTCTAAGCACAATAAACAATGTATCTCTACCCACTTTTAATTGCTGAATTTCAAAATCGTTATTTAAAGACTTCATTAATTTACGTACTCCTTCTCTGGGTAAGGATTTACGTCGTTTCTTTACAATATGTAAAACCTCGTATTCAAACGATTTTCTCTGTTTAACTCTACGATTGTATTTATAATAAGCATCTCTTTTTAAGTTAAAACAAACACATATCTTTTTAATCGAAGCAAATCCCTTTGTTTTATCTACAGCTTTTTTCAAGGCTTGATGTTTAGTTTTTTTTTAAGTTCCAAAACATTTTTGTAACCTAATTTCTCGGCTGCTACTTCTAGGTAGGATTCGTTTACTAATTCATCTAAACCCTTTTTAAGAACTAGTTTCTTGAGCTGTTCAATTTCTTTTTGAAGTGCTTTAATGCGGGTTATTTCATCTTTGGTCTGTACCATAACTCTGGTGTTCATTAAGTCATTACGTTCGTACTTTCTAATCCATTCATTGATAGTTGTAGGAGCAATACTGTAGAGTTTACCTAATTGACTCTTGGTATATTTTCCAGTACTAAGTTCGGCTAAAATTTTTAATTTGAAAGGTTCACTATAACGTCTAGTTACTCTATCATTTTTATACATATACTTGTGGTTTTGTGTATACATATTTCAGGACGGGTCATTAATAAGCACAACGGTTTGTGAATGAATAGTAAGGGATTAAAAACTCACTTACTTTCGGTTTAGCACTTAGCCAAATTTACAATTTTTTCTTTATTGGTTTCAAATTAGGGTTTAAAACCCTGCAATTTAATTGCAGTACTTTAGTAGTGTGAAAAATTATACCTTTACAATATGTCAAATTATCAACGTAAAGGTTCTCATACAGTTAGTAGGTTAAGTTGTCATATTGTTTGGTCAACGAAGTTATTGCCTAAACTAAAAAAAAGGAGACAATACGAGTCTAAAAAATGAAAAATGGTTTATCGTTAATTTTCATCATTGAAAACCACCATTAAACCACTAAAAAAAAGTAAAAACACTTCATTACTATTTAAATTACTACACAAGTATCATCTATATCCCCATAATAGCAAAATTAATCTGAACTCGATTAGTCAACATATCATTCAGCTCTAGCCTATCGGCAAGCCGAATGCTTAATTGTTGGCAACTGTAATTTTTATAATTTATTTTTCCAATCTTGTCGCCCAATTATCGCCATAATCTCTATAGTTTTATCATTGTCATTTATCCTATAATAAATCGAATCTGAACCACAAACACATCTTCGATATCCTATTTTGATGTAATCAACTAATTCAAATGAATATGGATTTTTAGATATTCTATTAAAATACTCAAAAAAGGAATCAAAATATTTATTAGCTTGTTTTTCTCCAAATGTTCTAACTCCGTAATGATGAATTCTTATTAAATCTTCTTTTGCCGTATTACTCAGCCTATAATTAGTCATTCAATAATGACTTTGATTGAGCCAAGATTTGTTCTTTAGAATCTGAAGTGAATCCACTTTTTTCAGCTCTTTCCAGTTTGGAACTAATCCAATCAATTTGAGCTTGTTGTTGTCTTGCTTGTCTAATCAAATCATTAACCAATTCACTTTTACTTGAATATTCTTTATTTTCAATTTGAGACTTTAACCAATCATCATTCGGTTCTGTAAATGAAATACTTTGTCTTGTCATAATTATTATTTTGATGTAAATATACATCATAATTGCATCTACTCCAAATTTTAAATAACAGTTCGATAGATTTTTGTTTTATCCTATAAACTCATCCTCAATATTTATTTGAGTTGGTAAATAAAATAAAACAGTACACTTAACCCCTTTGCTACATTTCCATTACAGAAATTTCATCACTACTACGGGTCAATCTGCCACTACATACACCATCGGTATTTTGCCTTTAGGTTGTACCTATTGCGCATTTTCCTTAACATTGCAGACCTTTGATTGCAGAGGACCACCAAAAGAGTACCTAAAATACCTTAAAAACAGGAATGAAAATTAAAAACTTGCACAAGGCGAGCTAGGTAGTTATTGCCTAAACTAAAAAAAGGAGACAATACGAGTCTAAAAAAATGAAAAATGGTTTATCGTTAATTTTCATCATTGAAAACCACCATTAAACCACTAAAAAAAAATAAAAACACTTCATTACTTTTTTAAATTACTACGCAAGTATCAACCATATCCCCATAATAGCAAAATTAATCTGAACTCGATTAGTCAACATATCATTCAGCTCTAGCCTATCGGCAAGCCGAATGCTTAGTTGTTACCCAACATTATTGTTCTATTAAATTTTGGTTATACATCTTTGCTGCCTGTAGTACTTTTATGCTACTTTAAATTCTCCTTCGTTCATTTCTATACTAAATTTCACATTAGCTTTCAGAGCTTTAAATACTTTCAAGATTGTCTCAATTGTAACATTTCTGGTATTTCTCTCAAGTTTTGATATTTGAGATTTTTGCACTCCAATTAATTCTCCTAATTGTTCTTGAGTTAGGTGTCTTTCTTTTCGTACAGATTTTATCATATCTCCAAGAATCTCAATCTTTAAATCAAACTCATATTTGTTTCTTTCAATTGTTCCAGCTTCTCCAAGATGTTTATCTTTAAGTTGGTCTAAACTCATCATTTTCATTTTTTTAGTAGTTTCCATTTTCTAAAGTTTTTTTTGATTAAAATAATCAATTCTCAATTTTTCAGCTTTTTCAATATCTCCTTTTGGAACTTTACTCACTTTTTTAATAATTCCGTGAGTTGATATTACTAACGTTTCAGTTTTCTCTGTTTTGTCCCAAAAAGCAAAAAGTCTTATTTGAACTCCATTATATTTTGTTCTAAATTCCCAAATTTCATCTTTTAGTTTTTTTAAAGAGTTTAGGATCATTTAATAATTTAGCTTTATCAATATTGTAGAATATTTTCGTTCTAGTTTTATTGTCTAAATTTTCAACAAACTCAATCGCTTGTTCTAAAAATACAACATCAAATTTAGGTTTCAATCCTTTTCTTGCTATTTAGACGACAAAGTTAGTGAAAAGTTTCAATATATGGAAACTATTTTTGTTTTTACGTTTTCAATCGTATTACTGGCAACGTATGGATAAACTCACTGGTGTGTTTATTACCCTAATTTGGGCGTGTATATACATAATAACTGATTTTGTAACTATGATACAAATATAGTGTATTTATTTAGGGTGGCAAAATAATACACCTGAAAACCAGGTCATTAGCTAAAAATAGTGTACCTATTCCAACAATACTACCTATAATACAATTAGCAGAGTAATTTGCAACCACCATAACGTTAGGAAATGGCATAAAATAGAAAATGTTTCAGCCACGATATAGCATTCAAAAATTAAACAAACTCAACATTATGCAAAAGTTTTAGATTCTAGTTATTTTCAATGATATGAAAAAATTAAAAACTAAATATTGATGAATGAAAAAATTAATCGCAATTATGACTTAAAATTGCGGATAGATTTACAAAACTACTAAACTCTGTTAAATGTTATCTTTAATTTTACCAAATTATATGATACGAAATGAAATATATATCAAAATTTGACAAAACCGTTTTTGAACTTTCAAAATTCAAAGTTCAATTAAGTGAAACCAATCAAAGCTATTTATTTAATAATAGTTGGGTTAACACCTGCACGTAATCTTATTTTAAAGAGCAATTTGACCAAGTTGAAAGTTAATTGCATATTCAATTAGAAAATGGTTTTAGAAGCTTGGGTAGATAGTGAAATAGAAAAATTTTAAACACATAAAAAAAGAATATTAATATTAAAACACAAAAATTATGAAAGAATTATTATTAGAGTACCTAATAGAAAGCAACCAAGTTGAACAGTTTAAAACTTGGTTAATTGATAAAGGAGTAGATCCTGAAGAAGGTGCAGAAGCCTGGGTAGATAGTGAAATAGAAAACTTTTGGAATCCACGAAAAGAAAATGGATTATAATACTAAAATCAACAGAAGAAGTTTACATTAAATTGGGTTAGTCTACTATAGTAATATCTAGGGTGACCTTTAGAAAGAATTACACATTAATAATTTATAAAATAAAAATATGGAAGATGATACCGAAGAAATACAAGAGGTAATTAAAATAGGTAAAAAAGCACCGCTACCCAGACCAATTTCACGTAGAGATTGCGAATGCGGATGCGGTCATGAATTTCAACCTCTGAGGAAAGATCAAATTTATTTAAATAAACAGCATGCTGACTTTGGTTATAACCATGGAAAGAGAAAGAGAAAGAACCTCAATAGAAAAAACATTGAAAAGATTTTACTAAAAAATGACAACATTTTAAAAAAACACTATACCTCCGATTGGAATAGTACGCAGGTTGAGTGTTATCATGAAATTATTAAAGCAGATGGTTTCAAATTTGCATATCATATTGGTAAAAAGGAGGTTAAAAAAATAGTTTATTATTATACTTATAACTACTTCTATACTGTATTCAAAAAGAACGAAATAAAAATGATTAAAATATTCAAACGATGAATTCACCCATGCCAGTTGATGAGTTACCAAGTTTCTTAGCTCAACATAACAATATAACAGCGCCTTTAAATGACCCCATGTTAAAATATATGATTGTTGGAGGTATTCTAATATTTGCAGTTGTAATTTCTGTAGCTATCATAGAAAATCAACAACAATATAATATAACACTAAATACAGCAGAAAATGAAAACGGAAATAAATAAATCTTCAAAAGAGAATATAAAGAAAATAATAAGTATTACAATTGGAACATTAGTTATTGTAGGAGGTTTTACTATTTTAATAAAATTAAGTAAAGTAATGATTACTGACTTTAAAGATATTGGATTGTAGGTTGAATATAGCTCATTAAACCCGTTGTGCATTTTAAATAATGCTAATTTTAATATTGTTAATATTTATATCAAAGATAAATTTATGGATGACACTATCACATAAAGTGTGTAAACTTATTTTTTATAGGGTTCGATTTTTAAAAAGTTGAACCCTATTTTAAAATAGAGTCATAAATTGGTTTAAAATTATACACCCAATTATGGATAGGCATTGTCCACTTTTTTGTGACTTCACCTAAGGCTAAATACATTGATTTTTTGAGAGCTTCATATGTTGGGAATGAGAGTTTATTTTTGGTGTATTTTCTAATTTCCCCATTGAGATTTTCAATGAGATTTGTGGTGTATATAATACGTCTTATTTCCACAGGAAAATCAAGAAAAGCCGTAAGTTCATCCCAGTTTTTATACCACGAATCTGGGGCATAAGAGTATTTATTATTCCATTTCAATTTAAAATCCTCTAGGGCTGCTTTTGCAGCTTGTTGGTTTGGAGCAGTATAAATGTATTTCAAGTCTTTAGTGAACTCTTTTTTATCTTTCCAAACGACATACCTAGTTGAATTTCTGATTTGATGATACCACACAGATTTGCTTGGTTGACTCAGGAAAAACCTGTGTAATAGTATCTGTAAAACCATTCAAATTATCTGTAACGGTACTTAAAATATCTTGAACACCTCTGGTTTTTAAATCTGTTAAAACCGACATCCAAAAGGCAGCACTTTCATTCTTTCCAAGCCACATCCCTACTACTTCATTTTTTCCATCTACACGAAGCCCTGCAGCCAAATAAATAGCTTTATTTACAACTCTTGAGTTTTCTTTAACTTTGAAAACCACCGCATCCATCCAAACAATTCAATAAACACTTTCTAGAGGTCTGTTTTGCCAGGCAATGATGTCTCCAGTAATCTTATCTGTGACTACTGAAATTGTGGAAGTTGATACATTAAAACCATAAAGTTCATTGAGTTGCGCCTCAATATCTGAGTTACTCATTCCTTTGGCATAAAGTGATACAATCAAATTTTCTATACCTTCTGATAAGGTACTTCGTTTAGGTACTATTAATGGTTCAAATTCAGCCTTACGGTCCCTTGGAACTGCAATATCAAAAGCTCCTTGCTCAGCCTAATTGCTTAGTTTTTTTTTATAATAAATTCTGTACAATTTCTAATTCAAAAAATTTGCAAAAAAAGCTGAGAACCACGTAAAAAACCGTCAAACGTCGTTATACATCGTTATACCTCTTGAAACATCGTATTAAATGGTTTTATAAGGTGTTAAATTTTATAATTCTAATGAGATTTTAACTTAAAAATCGATACTTGAGATAAACAGCCGTGCAAAAATATTTGTACTATAATGTATTTGTGTTACATATGTACATAAAACAAAAAATTTAACAAATTTTCAAAGATCTATACCACACCATTTAAATTGTTAAACAATCTTAAAAAAATGTCCGATTAAATGTAGCAACTCCAAGATGTGACAGCATCTGTTTTCGGCTATTGTAACCTCCATTTAGAGAACCCTTTCCTATTAATTTAATTGATAAGAAACCATCACGCCACCTCTATAAGGTAACCATTCTCCACTTTTGTTATAATTTGTAGCATTCTCATAGCGTGTGTTTGTTCCAACATAATACCCTTTATAAAACCCCTGGCTATTACCACCTCCTAAAAACACATCCAACAACATACGATTTGCTATTTTTTTTTGATACCCTATGGTTGCTCCCATTACATACCCCAGCCCTTTCTCATACTTATTGGTATTTAAGTAGTTCCATTTTTGGAATTTAAAAAGTGTAAATCCCATATGTGCCCCCACATAAAAACCATTGTATTTCTCATGAAAATGATAACGATATTCTGGAATAAATAGATAAAATTCCATAGGTTTTCCTAGTACAGATTTCCAAAAGGAAGCCGTGATATCAAACTGAAAAGTTGCTTTATCTCCAATACTTGTTTCTATCCCAATATGCGGAATGGTTAGTAAGGTTGTTAA
>Ga0307989_1001201_pt1 | contig 14513 bp, 5 predicted proteins | sample EllFjometagen185_FD_203164 | JGI IMG/M metagenome (GOLD analysis project Ga0307989, IMG submission 203164) | Marine microbial communities from Ellis Fjord, Antarctic Ocean - #185 | ecosystem: Environmental > Aquatic > Marine > Unclassified | place: Southern Ocean | collected 2014-10-08
AAATTAAAGACAATGATTGAAAAAGAATATAACTTTAGAAAGATGAGAACAAAAAACATTTGGTTTTTGCTGTTACTGGTTTTTGGATTAGCCATTTTCGGATGTTCACCAAGATCAAAATACGAGTACCGTTTAAAACGCGAACTTGCAAGTGGTATTCGCCAGGATTCACTGTTTATGGGACTATATCTTGGAATGCCACAATTAGATTTTTATACCAATTCATGGAAACTTAACCGGAGTGGATTGATTCAACAAGGGCCTAATAATACAACAGTTGAATTTAAATTAGAAAACGAATTAAAACATCCGGCAACCATGTTTTATTACCCTGAATTTTTTGAACATAAAATTTACGAAATGCCGGTGCGTTTTATGTACAACGGATGGACACCCTGGAACAAGGAACTTTCGGCAGAAAACCTTGCTATTGATGTATTGGCATGGTATAAAAAGGTTTACGGGGGAAAATTTATAAAAGTGAAACATCCTAAATGGGGAACAGCTTTTGTGAAAATTGACGGAAACCGGCGAATCACAATATTTAAGGAAGATGATACATACGTTTGGGCAATTTTTACCGACATGTTGATTAAACAAGAACTGGATAATCCGACCTCAAAAGGAGACATAATTCAGAATGAGATTACCAAAGAATTAGAAAAAACGAATGCTGACAAATAAAATTTTAATCAGGGTCATTTTTTTGTTGATGCCACTAATTATTTTCAGTTGTGGTAAAAAAACTGTAGATGATACAGGAAAACATCTGTTTACACTTTTGCCTGCTTCTGAAACAAATGCCGATTTTATCAATCATTTAGATTACGACAAACAATTAAAAAACAAGTTCAATATTTATACCTATCGGAACTTCTACAACGGTGGTGGTGTTGGTTTGGGTGATGTAAACAATGACGGTCTCATTGATATATTTATGACCTCAAATATGGGATCGAATGTACTCTATTTAAATAAGGGGAATTTTGAGTTTGAAGATATTTCAGTTCAGGCAGGTATCGGAGGACAAGGGCAGTGGTCAACCGGGGTTAGTTTTGCCGATGTAAACGGCGATGGGTGGACAGATATTTATATTTGCAACTCGGGAAACGTTGAAGGTGACGAACGCCACAACGAACTATACATTAATAACGGTGATCTGACATTCTCGGAAAAAGCAAAAAACTATGGTTTGGAAAATAACGGATACTCCACACACGGGGCTTTTTTCGATTACGACAAAGACGGGGATCTCGACTTGTATTTGTTGAATAATTCTTTCAAAGCCATTGGAAGTTTTAATCTCGGGGAAAATCAACGCTTAGTTCGCGATTCGGTTGGAGGTGACATGCTTTACAGGAATGACGGTGAAAAGTTTACAGATGTTACTGTTAAAGCAGGTATTTACGGAAGTATTATAGGATTTGGATTGGGTGTTACCGTTGGTGACATCGATCAGGATGGATGGATGGATATTTATGTGTCGAATGATTTTTTTGAACGCGACTACATTTATCTCAATAATCAGGATGGCACATTTAAGGAAAATTTGGTTGATATGATGCGAAGCACTTCTGCCGCTTCAATGGGAGCCGATATGGCCGATATAAATAACGATCACTATCCCGAAATATTTGTGACCGACATGATTCCTGAACACGACGATCGCCTAAAAACAAAAACAACTTTTGATAGTTGGGACAGTTATAAATCGAATTTTGAAAATGGATATCACCACCAGTTTACACGCAACATGTTGCATTTAAACAATGCCGATGGTACCTTTAGTGAAATTGGCAGACTTGCTGGTGTACATGCAACCGACTGGTCGTGGGGTGCATTAATAATGGATCTCGACAACGACGGACTGAAAGATATTTTTGTAGCAAATGGTATTTATCAGGATCTCACGGATCAGGATTACATTCAGTATTTTTCGAATCGCGATATGGTTATGTCCATTGTGTCCGGCGATGGTGTGGATTATAAAACTTTAATCGATGCCATTCCTTCCGTAAAAATTTCCAGTTACGCGTATAAAAATACCGGGAACTTCAAATTTCAAAATATGGCGGCTACCTGGGGATTGGATTTACCGAGTCATTCAAACGGATCTGCTTATGGCGATTTAGACAACGACGGCGACTTGGATCTCGTAGTTAACAACGTAAATATGCCCATGTTTATTTACCGCAACGAAACCAATAGTCAGTTGCCCGATTCTCATTTTTTGAAGGTGATTTTAAAAGGTGAGGGCGGAAATACAAACGCAATTGGTAGCAAGGTAACGGTTAAACACAATGGCGAATCGTTTTATTTGGAACAAATGCCCATGCGCGGATTTAAATCGACGGTTGATTTCAGACCCAACCTCGGTTTGGGAGCTTTGACATTGGTTGATTCACTTATCGTTGAATGGCCCGATGACAGAGTTACTTTAATGACCAATGTTCAAACGGATCAAATTTTGACTTTGTATCAGAAAGAAGCCACTACAATGTCGTTACAAACAGCAGATTCATTTATAATTAGAAATGATTTTTTCGAAGATATCTCTGAGGAGAACAGAATTAATTTCATTCATGAGGAAGATGAATTTGATGATTTCAAACGGGAACGATTGATTTATAATATGATGTCAACCGAAGGTCCACGAATGTGCAAAGGAGATATTAATGGAGACGGATTAAATGATATTTATGTGGGAGGAGCAAACGGACAGCCCGGAGCATTACTGGTTCAGCGAAGAAATGGTTTATTTGTATCGGGTGAAAAATCGTTATTTGAAGCAGATAAAGTTTCAGAGGACATTGATTGTGCTATGTTTGATGCAGACCAGGATGGCGATTTGGATTTATATGTTGCCAGCGGAAGCAATGAATTCCCATCCAGTTCATCAGCTTTAAGCGATCGTTTGTACATTAATAATGGCAAAGGGAACTTTGTTAAATCCGAACAAATTTTACCCGCTGGAAAGTATGAAAATACTTCTTGTGTTCGCGCAGAAGATTTTGACAACGATGGGGTGATGGAGTTGTTTGTTGGTATTCGCCTTAAACCATTTTTGTACGGAGTTCCGGCAAATGGTTATTTATTGGAGAATGACGGCACAGGGAATTTTACCAATGTAACTTCCCAAATTGCTCCGGAATTGCAGGATGTTGGAATGATTCGCGATATGTTGTGGGAAGACGTTGATGGAGATGGAGATAAGGATATAATTCTTGCCGGAGACTGGATGGCTTTGAAAATATTCATTAACGAAGAGGGCAAATTTAAAGAAGAAAAAAGTGCTTTTGGAACCGACAATACGCAGGGTTGGTGGAATTCCATTGCTGCCGGCGATTTTGATAATGATGAGGATGTGGACTTTGTTGCAGGAAATCTCGGGTTAAATTCAAGATTTAAAACATTGCCTGGAAAACCAATCGATATGTATGTAAACGATTTTGATTTGGATGGATCGGTGGAACAAATAATTTGTACTTACGAAGGTGATTTTTCATATCCATTAGCTTTAAAACACGACCTGACCAGACAATTACCCGGATTAAAAAGAAAATATGAGACTTACGAAACGTATAAGAATCAGCAGATAACAGATATATTTCCAGAGGAGCAGTTAAAAAATTCAATTCATTTACAAGCACATGTTTTAGAAACCTCAATTTTTATAAATAACGGAGCGGGTCAATTTACCAGGAAATCTTTACCAGTTGAGGTTCAGTTTTCATCGGTTTTGGCAACAGATGTTGCCGACTACAATGGCGATGGGAATCTCGATATTTTATTGGGTGGAAATCTTCACCATGTAAAACCCGAGGTTGGTCGCTACGATGCCAGTTATGGTTCCTTATTATTGGGTGACGGACTTGGAGGTTTTCAAAATATTCCGACGAAATTATCCGGGTTTCATCTTAATGGAGAAATCCGTGATTTTATGGAAGTAAAAACCAAAACCGGAGAAATACTGGTTGTTGCCAGAAACAATTCTCCATTGCAGGTTTTCAAAGTTTTAAACAAATAATTGGGTGAATAAAAAACAAAACACTTAAAATAACGAATAAACAAAATTGTTATCTTGATTTATTTTCATGAGAAATTTATCTCACTTTTTAGTTCTACTCGTATTTGTTTTTTCCTGTAATCGGGAGGAAAAAGGGGGAGATCAATTATTTACGCTGATTTCCTCTTCCAAAACGAATGTTGATTTTGTTAATCAACTCACAGAAACAGAGGAGTTTAATATCATAGAATATCTTTATTTTAATAATGGGGCAGGAGTTGCCGCCGGCGATGTAAATAACGATGGATTGACAGATTTGTACTTCACTTCTAATCAGCACTCCAATAAATTATACCTGAACAAAGGAAATTTTAATTTTGAAGATGTAACTGAAACGGCAGGTGTGGAGGGCAAAGGAAATTGGACAACCGGAGTTACTATGGCCGATGTTAACGGAGATAATTTGTTAGATATTTACGTGTGTTATGTAGGAAATTACAAGGGTCTTCAGGGGAAAAATCAACTATTCATTAATCAGGGGAACAATTCATTTAAAGAGGAAGCAAAGGAATACGGGCTTGATTTCCAGGGATTTTCTACCCAGGCAGCTTTTTTTGATTACGATGTGGATGGCGATTTAGACATGTACTTGCTTAATCATTCAATACATACTTCGCGGAGTTATGGTGCAATTGATTTGCGCGACGAGCAGGATGAAAGCGCAGGAGACAGATTGTATAGAAACGAGACAGTAAATGGAAAGCTGTTTTTTAGTGATGTTACCAATCAGTCGGGTATTTATGGCAGTCAAATTGGGTATGGTTTGGGTGTAAATATCAACGACATAAACAACGATGGTTTTCCCGATATTTATGTTTCCAACGATTTCCACGAAAACGATTATCTGTATATTAATAACGGAAATGGAACTTTTTCAGAGCGATTGACAGAAATGTTAGCGCACACCAGCCGGTCTTCGATGGGCAACGATGTAGGAGATTTTAATAACGACGGACTGCTGGATGTGATTGTTTTAGATATGTTACCCGATGAAGAGAAAATTCGTAAACAATCGGGCGGTGAAGATGATTATGAACTTTTTCAGCTAAAACTGGATTACGGTTATTATTACCAGTTTGTACGAAATACTTTGCAACTAAACATGGGTGATGGAATGTTCAGCGAGATTGGACGTTTGGCCGGAATTTACGACACCGACTGGAGTTGGTCGCCCTTGTTTTGTGATGTGGATAACGACGGATGGAAGGATCTTCTGATTACAAATGGGATATATAGAAGAGCGAATGATTTGGATTATGTGAAATTTTTGACAGATGGGAACAGGTATTTCCCGGAAAAGGATAATAGCGAAGTTCCCGATCGGGTGTTGTATGAAAAGATGCCGCTGTACCCAAATGTCAATTATGCATTTAAAAACAATGGTGATCTCACATTTTCGAATAAAGCAAAAGAGTGGGGTTTTAACATCCGGTCTTTTTCAAACGGTTCAACTTATGCCGATCTTGACAATGATGGTGATCTCGATTTTATTGTAAACAACATAAACGATCCTGCATTTATTTATCGGAATAATACTGAAATGCAATCGGAAAATCATTTTTTATCTGTGGCATTTAAAGGTAAAGAATTGAATGTACGTGGAATTGGAGCACGTGTTACTTTGTTTGTTGATGGTAAAAAGCAGCTTGCCGAACAATTTGCGACAAGAGGTTTTATGTCTGCCACATCCGATGTTTTGCATTTTGGTTTGGGCTATACAAAAGTAATTGATTCATTAAAAGTTCGTTGGCCAGATCATTCGGAACAAATGATAGAAAATGTTCAGGTTGATAAAAAAATTACACTGGATATTAGAAATGCAAAGAAGCCGGTAAATAGAAATTATACGAATCAACAAAAAAGGAAGCTGTTTAAGCCAACAGAAATTCCGGGATTGCAATTTCAGCATAAAGAAGACACTTACACAGATTTTAACCGCGAACACCTGATTCCACGTAGTTTTTCAAATGAAGGCCCTGCTCTGGCAGTTGGCGATGTTAATGGCGACGGTTTGGACGATCTGTTTGTGGGTGGTGCGAAAGGACAGACAGCCATGTTATTTGTCCAAAAAAACGAGGGTGTTTTCGAATCGCAAAACAATCCGGTTTTTATCCAAGATCAAATTACCGAAGATATAGATGCTACTTTATTTGATGCTGACGGCGACAACGATCTGGATTTGTATATTGTGCGCGGTGGTAACGAAGAAGTTGTAGGAAGTGGCTTGCTTGCCGATCGCTTGTTGATAAACGATGGAAAAGGGGGTTTCGATTTGTGTGCAAGAGGCGCATTGCCTTTTATGGCATATAATGGATCTTGTGTGCGACCGGGTGATTTTGACGGAGATGGTGATTTAGACCTTTTTGTGGGTTCAAGATCTGTCCCGGGTGCTTATGGTTGGTCGCCCGATCAGTTTTTACTTGAAAATAATGGATTGGGAATTTTTACGGATGTGACGGACAGTAGATTGAAAGGACCAAAAAATATCGGAATGGTTTCGGATGCAAGCTGGGTGGATTATGACAACGATGGTGACCTGGATTTGGCGATGGTTGGCGATTGGATGAAAGTTAGTATTTACAAAAATGAAGATGGTTATTTGACCGATGCGAGCGAAGGAGCTGGTCTCGATAAAACAACTGGTTGGTGGAATAGCATTCAGGTTGCCGACGTTGACAATGATGGTGATTTAGATTTTATAGCCGGGAATTTAGGCGAGAATTCAATGTTAAATGCGTCAACAGAAGAACCGGTTGAAATGTATTTAAATGATTTTGACAACAGTGGATCTTTTGACCAAGTGATCTGTTCCTATCAAAATGGTACAAGTTATCCGGTAGCTTCTTTAGATCAGCTGTCGAAACAAATTGCCGGGATAGAAAAGAAATATCCCAATTATTCTGATTTTGGAGGAATGACGGCAATCGATATTTTTGGTAAAAATATTTTAAGCCAATCTCTTGTAAAAAAAGCAGAATTACTAAAAAGTTGTTTGTTCCTGAATAATGGGGATGGAACTTTTGAAATAAATGAGCTCCCTAAATTAATTCAGTTTTCACCTGTTCGCGATGTGCTGGTTCGTGATTTTAATTTTGATGGAACAATGGATTTTGTACTGGTTGGCAACGATTATGCGGTTCGCCCTTCATACGGACGTTACGATGCCAGTTTTGGATGGTGTTTATTGGGTGGGAAAGATAATGAATACCGTACCATGATGCCAGTGGAAAGCGGGCTTGTAATTACAGGTGATGCAAGAAAAATTCTTCCAATAAAAATAAAGGAAAATGATTATTTAGTTGTTGCAGTAAATAACGATAAGCTGCAAATTATTCAACTAATACCAATAACACATCAAAATGAGTGACATAAATTATTTCTTTTTCTCTTCTTCTTCATTAAAAAATAGTTTCGTAACTACGGCTATGAAAAGATTTTTTGCTTTGAACAAGAAAAAAATAATCTAATTTCTTTATCAATCATTTTGACATGTAATTGGTATAATGCCGCAAGAAAATTCTTCTAAAAGGGATTAATAATCTAAAAAAAAATAGAGCTTCATAAAGTAAAATTCTATTTCAAGTTACTTTTTTCATTACTTAATGCCATGCGAAAATTCTTGGTGGTAACTACCCGGGTGTTGTACTCTTTTAAATAATCCTGATGTTCTTTGTCGGAAGGATAAGATTCATCCGAACCGTACGGATAACAACTCATATCGTGAAACGGCAAAGGTAAAACATATTGTCCTGTAGCTGTGTTCATGTCACCATCTTTCACCCAACCCACACTATGGATTAAAAAATCTCTTTTCCAGCCTTTGGGTAATTTTGGTAAACTTTCGGCATCAAATTCTATGCTTGTTTCATCGCCTGCATTTTTTACAATGTATTTATCGTCAGCTTCTAAAAGTAGTGGCAACACGTTTCCGTAACGTGTATAATTTCCCTCCAAATCTCTCCATTTCGGATCGGTTGAAACACTCTGATAATCGAACCAATGCGGACCATATCTTCCACCTTTTCGGAAAGTTCGTGAGAAACCTCTGTAATGCAAATCCGCCGATATTGGATTTAAGGTATTTGAGTGAATTGGTGCCGATAAATTTTCATTCGAATAAAAAATATAATCCCAATAGATTTCCATATTGGTACGAATTCTGATTCGTGCATCCGAAGCCAAAATTTTACCGGAAAGATCAACCACAAGAGTTTTATCTTTTCCCATTGGAAAGCTGAGATTATCAACTATTGTTTCCCATTCTCCGTTTTTATTGATGGCCTGAATATAGGGTGAAACTAATTTTATTTTACCCGATTGTGCGATTGATGCATTAATACTGGCATCGGAAGGGAAAAGCCAGCCATTCAGGAAAAGTGTTAGTTTTTTGGAAGTATCAATTTCTCCCAGATTTAAAATCAGTTCGCTTAATTCTGTAATCCCCTGGAATTCGGTGGGTTTTAAGGTCGAAATATAATTGTCATCTTTTTGAGTAATAAACGAAAGAAGGTTGTCGCCTCTTTTATTGGTAGCAGAAACAGGAAAGGATTTTTCTCCCACCTGAAACAGTTTATAACCCGGTAAAGGCGACGGCATAAATCGCTCATCCACAAAAACTATAACAGAATCAGGATGATCGAGTGCAATCAATTGTATTTTGTCTGAATAAATTGTTTCCCACAATTCATCGGTTAACTGGATTTTATATTTTCCATTTTGCGGTTTTAATAATTCGCCCGGTATTTTAATGTAATCGACAGACGCCGCCGAACTGGCATATTTGGTAGTTTTGTCTTCGCCCATAATACCAAGCGGCATTCCAAGCGCACTTCGCCAGGTAATGTCTTTTACAAAAACATATTTTTCTCCATCCCATGTATAAAGAAACGGACACGAGCCTTTCAGAGATTGTTCCTCGATAAGACTTTGGTCGGTTCCCGGGAAAAACATATTTTGAGGCACACCATTTGTCCATAAAATACGTATTACATCGGCTTTCGCCCGGGGGCCCAAACCAAATATAATATTAGGTTCGCTTACAACTTTCGACTGATATAAATTTCCGGAACGTATTTCAATTTTGGCTCCAATTCCATAATAATTATTTTTACCACTTCCTGTTCTCAGCCCTACAAGTTTCATTTTTACGAAATGATTATTACTCCCGCCATCATTTCTAAGGAGACGAATATTCCCATTCATCTCCGTTATTACAACATCTAAATCCCCGTCTTCGTTGTAATCTAAAGTTAAAATCTCTTTGCCGGATTTTAAATCAGCGGGCAAAATATTTTTTACCACGAAATAATTTCCTTTTTTATCATTATGAAACAGAAAAACTCCATCGCCATTTTCTGTATTTGATTTACCAACAACAAATAGATCGAGATATCCATCGTTGTCGAAATCCAAAAAAGTAGCGTCGTTTGCCTGAACGTTTTGTAAGGTCTGTGCCAAATCTTCAGATGTTTGGTCAATCAGAAAACTACCAACTCCGTTATTGCGATATAATATACTGTTTCCAGCAATCGATGACGTTACAAACACATCTAAAAATCCGTCGTTATTATAATCTCCCACAGCCGCTGAGCTCGATCCTTTTTCATTTTCTAATCCGCTGGTTTTGGTAATATCCCTGAAAACACCTTGCCGTTGGTTGGAATATAAAATATTGGGCGCATCATTATTCACCACTAAAAGATCAATGTCTCCATCATCGTCAAAGTCTCCAAATTCTGCATCCGGGCTGCTTACATTTGTGCCAGACGAATTTGATTCTTTCGATTGCTCAAGAAATGTTTCGTCGGAATTATTTCGATAAAGCAGGTTTGTTCCGGTTTTGGCTATAAACAGGTCGAGATCACCGTCGTGGTCATAATCAAAAAAAAGAGATTTATTTCCCAGTTCGGTATCACCAACTTTGGCTTTATTTGTAACATCGGTAAATTCACCGTCGCCATTATTTTTATATAAAATATTTGCTCCGTTTCGAACTATATAAAGGTCTGGAAATCCGTCGTTATTGTAATCGGCAAATTTTGAAGAAATATCCATCCCCCGATGACGGATGCCTGCTTCTTCTGTTACATCCCTGAATTTTCCCCATTCATTATTAAATAAATGGAATTTGTAACTTTTGGTTTCAGCATTAAAAACTCCGAACGAGAGATCGATATCCCCATCTCCGTCGTAATCGCTTGCGGAAAGTGGAATCGGATTATCGAATGGTTGGTTTGTTCCCGGGTTTTCTTGAAAATCAAGACCTGCAGTTGAAGTAATATCGGTGAATTTAATGGCTGCAAGCAAAGTTTGCCAATCGCCTGCTTGAACTTCTCCTCGTTGTTGGTCGAAGGTAATTACAGGAGATCCGATTAAAGAACCACCGGGACCTTTTAATTCGAGAATTCCTGCCTGATACGGAGAAGTTACTTTTAAATAATTATGAAAAACCATAAACGAAACAGTGGCTTCTTCGTTATTTCCGGTTTGCAAAGCAGCAATTGTATTATCGTGATATTCGATTGCTTCTTTCGGAAACTCAGGAAATATTTGTTGCAGTTTTTCTAATTGTTCCAAAGCTTCGTCATTTAATTTTTTACGAATCAAAATTCCAATTAAATTTAATCGAGGTACAATATTGCCGGGTGCATTTTCAATCAATTCTTCAGTATATTTCTGCAGTTTGTTTAAGGATTCTTCGTCGCTTAAAGAAGCATATAATTCTGTGAGACTGTATAATGATTTAACGTGACCGGGAGAAAAACCGATTCCTTTTTCAAGCTCATTTATAGCTCTGTCAGATTCATTGGCCATCTCGTAAACTTTTGCCAATATCAATCTAATATCCGGATCATTCGGATCCATTTCAATTGCTTCAATCAGCCATTCTTCAGCCTCCTTATATTTACCCATTCTTAAATAAACAAGTCCGAGGTTGGCGTAACCCAATACTTCTTCGGGATCAAGATCTACCAATTTTAGAAACTGCGCCTCAGCATCTTCAATCTGGTTCTCTTCAAGATAAGCCAGACCGAGTGTTTTCGTAGTATTTAATTCTGCAGGCGAGGCCGGGGTTTTCTTTTTAAATTGTTTGCAGTTATACAATGAAAAAGTTAAAGCTAATAATATAAGCAACCCGACAAATTTGTGTTTCATCTGTTTATAGTTTTTTCTGAATAGGAACTTTCAATGTTCACAATATACAAAAATATGCAATTCTAATAATCCTTTTTAAGAGCTACCGGACTTTCGTTTTTTATTATCATTAAATCGGGAATACCAACCCTGTTTCCATTTCCATCAAACTTTATTTCGCCGGTAACACCGTTTTTATAATTTGTTTCTGCAAATGCGTCAATAATCTTATCGCGATTTGGACCTGCCCTTTTAATAACATCAATAATAACATTTATTCCGTCGTAGGCAAAGGCAGCTGCTGCTCCCGGTCGATAACCATAAGTTTTTTTGAACTCTTTTTGAAATTCAATTCCTGAATCGGTAAAATAATGGCCGGAAGATATTATTGTAATATCCTCAAAGATTGTCCAATTCAGTTCCGATGTTTTTTTATTATCTATTATTGACAGTGATGCCAAAATAGATTGTATCATATTTTGCTGTTTCAACGCAGGTATTATTTTCGAAGCAAATTGATAATCTCCAAATAATACAATGCTTTTCACATTAAATTTTTTTATTTCACTTAAAATTTCCTGAATATTATTGCCGGATGATTGAAATAAAAACTGTTTTGGTTTCGCTAAATTCATTGAATCGGCAACTTTAAGAAAAGTGCCAACTGCATATCTTGCATCGTAATCCTCTGTTGAAATGATTGCTACATTTTCAGTTTCCTTTTTTCTAAACAGCTCCTGTATTAAAGAAATTGCTTGTTGACGGTCATTCGGAATGGTTCTAAAATACCAGGGAACAAAAGCCTGCGATAAAGTCATGTCGGTTGCGCGGGTTGACAAAAAAACAATTCTGGTTTTTGCCGCAACCTGTTCGGCAAGATGTGCATTGCGACCATCGAGAGATCCCATTATTGCTAATACTTCATCTTCGAAAACCAAGTTTACAGATTCTTTAGACCCGGCTCCCCATGGCCCGGCAGTCGATCGGGTTATAAGTTGAAATGGAATACCATTGTATCCACCTTTTTCGTTGGCAATTCTTATAGCTAATTCGGCACCATGTTTTGCAGACTCCGATTCCAACGAGGGAATAAGAAGACCAATTTTTACTGTTTCCGATATTTCTGTTTTGTTTGAATTTGTAATTTGGGTCGCAACCAAATTTTTAGAATTTTGTGCATCAATTGGAGCAGATCCTGTCAAAAGTAAAATTATTGAGCAGAATAATGATTTGTATATTAATTGAATCATGGCACATTTTTAAACTCAAATCAGAGAATTAATTTAACCAAATATTTTAAATTAACTTCGGATAATTTTCCTATTTAGTTTATTAAGGTGTACTTTTTTTGTCTTCCTTAATATTCGAGATTAGTGGTGGAGTAGGGAAAAATACGTACTTCCCATCTCGTACTTCGGTCATCCAAATTGTACCAATATCGTTCCACGATGGGTCTAAAATCAACTCGCCTGTAACTCCCTGGTAGCCCTGAAAAGTTTTATGGTCGGTTAGTAAATCGCGAATAAGTGCACGGTTGAGGCCTGCTTTATGAATGGCTTCAATAATAATGTTCATTCCATCGAAAGCATGGGCAGCAAACACGTCAGGTTCTATTCCATATCTATCGTAATAATTTTTGTTGAATGCCTTCAAATTGGGTTTGTCCAGAGTTGGATTGTACTGGCAGGTTGTTACCAGGCCTTCAGCATTTTTACCGGCAATTTCCAATAACTCTTTAGACATTAGCCTGTCTGAACCATAAACGGGTTGTTCCATTCCCATTTCGCGCATTTGATTTATTATAAGCGCTGTTTCTTTAGCATTTCCCCAAAGAACCACAGCATCCGGCGAGGACTTTTTCATCCGCGCAATTTGAGTGGTAAAACTTGTTTCACCATCGGCAAAACGAACTTCGAGAACGAGAGGATATCCTAAACGAAGTGCGGCATCTCTAAATTCCATTATTCCTACACGCCCATAACGATTATCGGCCCGTAAAACAGCAACGCGTTTATGTTCTTTTTCACGATAAACATAGTTTACCAAAGCATAACTACTTTGCCGGTCATCGGCAATTGTGCGAATCATCCAGGGAATTCTGGTTTCGGTAAGTGTGGGATCCGGATCACCAGTATTAACCATTGGGATTTCAAGTTTAAGAGCTACCCGCAACGCAACATGTGTATTTATATCGTCAATTGAACCCAAAAATGCCCAAACTTTTTCCTCATCCATTTTTACTACTTCATTGGCAGCGGCACCCCATAAACCCACATCGTTGTGTGGCATTAATTTGAAGGGGATACTATTATAACCACCTTTCTTGTTAGCTTCTTCGATTGCAAAAGAAGCACCTTGCAACATTTGAATGCCTTGAGGAGTTAACACCGAACCTTCCAAAGGTCCTAAAAAACCGATTCTTACTTCGCTCAAATCAATAGGAGGAATTTTCTCCCGCCCGGCACCGGTAAACTCCTGAACATCATCAAAAAAGTTTTTATTGGCTTTCTGAAATCGACCATAAGGAACCAATTCATCAGTTGTATTGCCATAATTTAGTTTCTTATCCTGTGCGGCTACATCTGAAACCGGAAATAATAAGAACAAGGTAAGTGCGATTAATACTAATGAGTTGAGTTTAATAAATTGATTTTTCATGGTCTTTTGTTTTATTCGTTAAAATCAAATTCCGGCAGTTTCAGTTGTTACATCTTTAAGTCGTTCTCCCCGGCTAACACCTTTCGACGTGGCAATCCAAATAACATCATCCTGAACATCTACACCAATTACAAATTCGTGAGAAATAGATGTGTGCGAAGGAATTTCCTTTATTTTGTCGCCTTCAGTTATAATAATTTTACCTGCTTTATTGTTTTCATTTTTTCGATAGGTAACCCATGTTTCTCCATTAAAACTACTTAATCCGAGGTCGGTGCAAAGCCAAACAACAGAATCATTTGCCTTTAAAAAGTTAATGAAATTACTGATTAAACCCGAATCGTGGTCTAAGTAACCTTTCCAATGCGTTCCATCGTACCGGCTTAACCCGAAATAAGTGGCAACCCATAAAATATCATTTGCATACGTTACTCCGGTTGTAATATCATGAATTACACCATCATCGGCGAAAAGGTCGATTTCCATCTCTCCATCCGGATCAATATAATCTCTGAATTGTTTTGTTTCTTTTGTGAATTCGATAACTCCGCCGCCCCATGCTGCAATAAAAATTTTACCACCGCCGGCACAAACTCCGTAAGTCCATGGTTCGTGCATTGGTGCATTCCTTTCTGTATAAATCCCCCATTCTCTG
>Ga0307989_1001202_pt1 | contig 14496 bp, 11 predicted proteins | sample EllFjometagen185_FD_203164 | JGI IMG/M metagenome (GOLD analysis project Ga0307989, IMG submission 203164) | Marine microbial communities from Ellis Fjord, Antarctic Ocean - #185 | ecosystem: Environmental > Aquatic > Marine > Unclassified | place: Southern Ocean | collected 2014-10-08
CCGGTCAATCAAAGCCGCAGTCAGGTGATCGTTCTTTAAAAAGGAATTCCACTGTTGGAAACCAAGATTTGAAGTAATCAATGTTGCTTTTTTCTTATGCCGTTTTTGCATCAGGGTAAAAAACAGTCCCACCTGAACCGGTTCGACTTCTACATACCCCACCTCGTCGACCAATAACACATCATAGGAGGCAAATTGTTTGATGATTTTGGCTTCGGAATGATCCGCCACCGAGTTATATAACAGTTCGATTAATTTCGGGAAAACAATAAACCGTCCCCTATAACCCAACTCGATAGCCTGGGACAAAAAAGCGGTAGCCAGCCCAGTTTTTACGGTACCGGTAGGACCGATCCAGATGACAGACTATAAATCATTTTCATTCAAATAATGCAGATTTCTGTTTTTTCCCTTGGCTTATCAATGGGGCAGGAAAGTTTTATTTCAACCCCCATCAAGAGGTTGCATTACTTGGATTTCATCTGACTCTTCGAGTATATCAGACTTTTTCTTGATCTGGTGATTTTGAAACACTACAGCACCTTTATTCTCAGGAATTTGTAATTGCACCAGTAGATCAGCAACGGTTGAACCGGCTTGGACTTCAAGCCGGATTTCAGTTCTGGAATAATTTCCCTGCGATTCTGCTCTCAGGTTGCCATTAAGTTTTATCGTTATGAACATGGTTTGAGCAAATTAGATAGTATAGTTCCGGTTCAGTGTTTGAAATATCTTAACCGGCACTTTTCGCAGGGGAACCAGAACCGTGTGCTGTATAAAATGGATTGCCTTCAGCTTACTTTTTGTTGGTATAGCTTCCATCTGCATGGATACATTCAGCCTCAAAAGGAAAGCCATTTGGGAGGTTTCGAAATGTCAAACTCCCCCCTAGATAGAACTGTTTCTTTTCAGTACTCCATGGTCGGTTTCCCCATTGAAATGACCGAAACGGATCCCTGATCTCATCCATTTCTGTCAACAGATAATCGTGCAGATGATCCCTGGCCTCTGCATGCACAGGGTCATCGATAAGATTACGCATCTCATACGGATCATTTCTAAGGTCGTACAGTTCATCAGTATCGATCAGGTTGATGGAAAGCTTATACTGTTCACCAACAGCACATCGAATTGGGTAATAAGAACCGAAAATGTCAAAATTAACGGAAAATCGATGGAAGTTGATCATTAAGCTATCCCTCACTTTTGCATTAGGATCTTTCAATATCGGCAGAAAACTTTTTCCATGAAGACTATCCGGAATATCGATCCCAGACAGATCCAGAAGAGTCGGAATGATATCCAAATGACTCACCAGTGAATGGCTGACCGCCCCGCTGGGCCCATCGGGATACCGGACAATAAAGGGTACATTGGTAGTTTCATTGTACATTTGAGGCCCCTTATACCAGAGTCCGTGGCTCCCCTGCATATCACCGTGATCACTGGTATAAATAATTATGGTATCATCCCAGTGGTTCTTTTCAACAGCATCAATTACCCGTCCTATCTCCCGGTCGATATAGCTGTTACAACCATAGAATTTATCACTGGGAGGCTGATATATATCCGTCTCCTTTTGTTGTTCCCTCTGAATCTGCTGCATCTTTGGTTTTCCTTCCAAAGATGCATAATAGTTCTCTCCTTTTGGAATATCCTCGGGGCCAAATTTCTCCCAATACTCAAGCGGAGCCACACATGGATGATGGGGTTCATCGAAAGAGACTGCTAGAAGAAATGGTTCATCTCCAGCCTTATTCAAAAAATCGACTGCTCGATCAGCTACCCGATGACCCCACATATCTTCCTCTGTAAGGCCTGCTTCCTTTAATTGTTCAATAGTATGACAGGTTCGATACTTTGCAAACATCTCCGGGCCTAAATCATCAGCATAGTTTTTTCCATCATACCAGTAATCTGGTCTGAATCCACCATCGGGAAGACCGTTTCCAAAATAACCGGTTCCATCCAGGTGCCACTTGCCTGTATAGGATGTTCGAAAACCATAGTGTTCAAAAATCGTCCCCATGAAGGGTATATTTGCCTGTGGAGCGATATTATTGGTCCATGCGCCATTAATTTGTGGATGCAGACCGCTGAATATAGATCCGCGAGCTGGTGTACACAACGGGCAGGCATCGAACGCCTGTTCGAAACGGATACCTTTTTCTGCAAATTTATCAAGGTTAGGTGTGTCGACTGCAGGGTTCCCATAAGCGCCAACCATCGATTTGTTTTGTGTATCAGTCATAATGAAAACAATATTCATGGTCATTACCTTTTATTAATTGATTAGTCGGTATCAATTTGATTACTCGATCGATTTAAGAAATGTTGTGACATTGTTAACTGATACCGAATTTTGCTTGATCTGGTTAATTTGTAACAAATGCTTCAAGTTCTTTTTACTTAACTGCTTTGTTCAAGTTCGTAGCTATTAATATTATATCCAACCCTTCCACCAACTATATAAAACGGCATTTAGATTTGTTCAAGTTAAACAGTCTGTCTCTTAAACACCGTTTTTCAGAGGCTGTATTAGTGTATTTTTATTTAGCCGCCAAAATCCCAGCAGGAGAATCACCCCTAATATCAGCGAAGCAAACATAAATGAAAAGATGTGTGTCTGGGAAAAGACAATGGACAGAACAGCAACCACTACGAATAGAGATCTTTGCAGAAGGTTGATTTTACCGAAACAATATCCATGGCAGAAAATCAAAAAAGCAATACAACATACCACCAGAGCGGTAATAACTCCGACTGCCTCCAGCAGAGACTGGCTTTTTGAAAGGATGATGGGGTTGTGAATCAAGAAAAAGGGTACCACAAAAAATGGTAACACCAATTTCAAAGAGATCCATCCGGTTTCAAGATAGCTTGAACCCGCAATCTGGCTTCCTACAAGTGCCGCTCCAGCAACTGGGGGTGTGACAGCCGACAGGACCGCAAAGTAAAACACAAAAAAATGTGCTTCCATCATGCCGATTCCCATTTCCACCAACGCTGGAGAAACAATTAACGCTGTGATGACATAAGCAACGGGGGTTGGCATGGCACATCCCAGCATAATTGTCAGGATCATCGTCAGGAACAGCGCAAGAAACAGGTTCCCACCTGAAAGTGTTTGCACAATACCTGCAAATTTAGGCCCTGCCCCGGTTGATGTCAGCATTGCAGTGAACATTCCGATGCAGGCACAGGCTACGGCAATAGCGGATCCCATGATTGCGCCTTTGGTAAGCCCAGATATAATTTTTGAAAACGAAGGCCGCGTCTCTTTTTGCAGGACAGAAACAAACAGCAGAACAACCATGGCAATTGAGGCTGTATACGATGGAGTGTACCTGCTAACCAGCAGAAATGTTACCAGTCCCATGGGTATGATAAACAGGGGCGCCCCCCTTAAAATAACCGAGCGGTTTTCTGTAGTCTTCAATTTGGGAATCTTTTCTCTGGATGCAATCATAATAACGCCGGCAATCAAAACTATATAGAAGACAACAGCCGGCAAAAGTGCCCTTGCCATCAATTCGCCATAGCCGATTCCCAGGAAACTGGCCATCAGGAATATCGCGACCCCCATTACCGGGGGTGTCAACTGACCACCAGTCGATGCCACTGCCTCAACCGCTCCCGCGTGACTAGGACTGAAGCCGGTCTTTTTCATCATGGGGATAGTATATGATCCTGTGAGGGCAACATTCGCTGCTGCGGCCCCAGTGCACATCCCCACAAATGAGCTTGAAAAGATGGCTGTTTGAGCAGCTCCACCACGCAACTTTCGGCCCATAAAGACGCCGATTTCCAGGAAGAACCGGTCAATACCCACCGCTTCAAACAAGCTTCCGAAAATAATAAAAAGAAAAATCAAGTTTGCAGAGGCATTGAGCATCATGCCATAAATCCCGTTTAAGCCTATGCCAAGCCCGCTGACTACCTCTTTAAACCCGATTTCCGGGTGTCCGAGCGGTCCCTCTATGAGATGTCCAAACAAAGCATAAAGGACACTGATACCGAGGAGTACCGGAAAAATGCCACCCCATCTTTTCAGTGTCAGGTAGACAACCATCAGGACCATAACAATCCCGATATAAACATCAACCGTTTCCGGAAATCCAGACCACATGTCCAGACGATCGTAATTGATATGGACATAGGAAACGACAACCAGGCTCGCCACCATGAGCATCAGGAATCCGATTCGACTTTTTCCTTCTGCTTTCTGGAAAGCCACCAATAGCAATACCAAGAAAGAAAAAGCCAGATGGATATTCTGGTGAAGAACTGCATTGAAGGTGGGCATCCAGGTTGCCCAGATGTGGTAACCGATCATCAGGAGCGCCAGAACGGGAATTAATATCCCAAGTTTGTCAGATTTTTTCATAAATCTCCTAGGCCATTTCTTTCATTGATTATTCAGACTATTTGGGAATTGTGATGCCAAGCTCATTCATTGCGTTTTTGACCTCAGGTTGAACCCACTTATCCGGAACTCCCAATGGATAAGGGTTATCTGGCATCAGTCCCAAGGCTTTGTGATATTTGGCCAGTTCGTCGCGGTATTCATATCGAACACGAATAAGCTCTTTCACAACTTCCCTGGGCAGAAAGTCCGGCACACGATAAACGCCTAGCGCCAGGGTTGCCCAGGTATCTTTTTTAATCCATTCAGCAGCTCCTTTTTTGATCAAAACTGGATAAATGGTCATATCCTTGGAAAAATTGTATGATTTTTTTATCACCGCTGGATCAAATCCAAACATTTGTACCTTTTTACCGGATCCCAGTATTTCGAGTGCTGGTGCAGCAGGTGCCAATTTCGTGCAAATATAGGTGCCGTTGACCAACTCGACTTTTGCCCTGAAATTACTCAATCGAGCATCGATTCGGTCATTCAGCAGGGCATCCTTTGAATTGATTGCCCCGATATACTGCCAATCGACTTTCTTCCATATGCCGAGCCCCTTATCAAAATAGGGTTTAAGAAACAAGGTACTTGAAAAGATTCTTGCTTTCTGAGGAATGCCGACTTTCTTGCCAATCAGGTCCTTTGTACTTTTTATGTTGCTGTCAAAAGTCATGAAAAGAGATACGAAAGCGGCTGAAGAAAATACAGCTTGAAAATAAGCGGTCGGGATTTTTTTGAAAGGCGGTCTGCCACCGTTTGTATATCCCATAATTGACGCGCTGGAGCTGGTAATAACAGGTGGCATTTTTCCCGATTTCATTTTATCTTTGTTTTGAAATAGGAATTTGTTGTTATACATGGCGCCCGGAGTTTCCCGAACAGTATACTCAATCCATGACCCTGATTTTTTAAAAATCTGCTCAAATGCTGTCGCTTCTGTATACATTACAGTTCCAAACCGATTGGCCAAATGTACAATTTTATAGGGCTTTTTGACAGTCTGTCCCATCAGCAACTGACTGCCTGTAAAAACCATAATAAAGATCGATAAAAGACCAATAGCAATTTTTCCATTTTTCATTGTATCTCCTGTTTTATAAATTTTAGAATTATTGCAACGTTAAACTGATACGATAAGTTACGCGGCTTGTTTCAGTTTCTGTAAAACTCATCTGCACTCTGCTCCTCAACAAATCCCAATAAGAACTTTTCAAAACTCTAAACCAGATGCGAAAGATTAAAAATCATGGGTCAGATCCAGTTCTTGGTCTGCTATCCCAAACACCTTGTTGTGTGGGGAAAGGGGTTCCTCATAAAAGAACTTCGGAAGCCGGTCGTTCTTTTTTGTAAATCCTGCCCTGCGATTAAACTCCCTTTCTACCTGGATCGTATTGACTCCGGTCAGTGCAATGAATTCCATTCCCAGGTTTGTTCCCAAGCGGGCATTGATCATATCAAACAAAGCCATCATCGAATCAGGTACCATCAACGCCACACCTGCCATAATGCAAAGGCCCATAGAGTCCAGAAAGGCCATGGTGACCTGAGCCGCTCTGGAGGCTTCAATCTGACCTTTCGTTTCGTGGGACACCAGGGTTCCGTCCAAGTATTTGGCTGTCGTATTGCCCGCTGTATGGTCCGCTCCCATGGGAGAAGTTGCGTAGGTTACTCCGGTCCCCTGCATTCCTCTGGGATCATAACCCGCTATGCTTTGATTCTTAACCACCGGAACCCTGTGGTGGTTGAAGTGTTTACCAACCTCAGCCGGTCCATTGCCCAGGATCTTTCCGAATTCGGTCCCACTCCCAATCTCTTCAACCATGTCGAGCAACGCCGGCCCGTCTCCGAAGGCTTTATGTCCCGCATCCATAGCAACCGCCATGGCGACTCCGGTATTCATCGTGTCAACACCGATATCGTCACAGCCCCGATCCAGTTGCGCAATGATATCTGGATCAAGGTTGCCGGTCATGCCCCCCATTGACCAGATGGTTTCGTACTCAAGCGATCCTGTAATGTATGTACCTGCCTTGTCGACGTAGACATTTGAACAATGAATCACGCACCCGGAGCAGCCGCGGTGTTCCGGTTGGCCACCACGTTCCGTCATGATTTCTGCAAACTTTTCGCCACTGATAGCCTCCCAGTTCTCCATCACACCCTGCGTGGCGTTATAGGCTGGAAATGCGCCCAATGAATTAATCATTGCCACCATTGCTGGTGTTCCCAGCCGTTTCAATATCTGGGTGGTAGGATTTTCCTGTATTGCTTTGGTAAACACCTTGACTCCCTGTTTGAAGGCATCCGGGTTGTGTATCCCGGCCAGGGGTTTTTTGGACCGTTTTACTACAATCGCCTTCAAACCTTTGGAACCCATCACGGCACCCAATCCTCCCCGACCTGCACAGCGACAGGGACGGTTGTCCACGTCCGTTGACTGGATCGAAGCCGATTTAAGCTGATTTTCGCCGGCGGGACCGATGCACATGATGGAATTGTCGTCGCCATAGGTTTTAAAAATCTTTTCCGTCAGGGCATAGGTCCGCATTCCTTTTAGATCGCCAGCTGGGATCAGCGACACTTTCTCATTGGATTCGATTTTTAAGATAAACAGTTCATTCGACTTTGGTTTCCCCTCAATAATGACGCCCGCGATTTCCCGGCGACCCATTGTTGTACCGATGGTACCACCTGCATTACTCTCCTTTATGCCACCTGTCAACGGACTTTTTGAGCCTACAGACAGACGGCTGGTATTAACCAACGGGGTTCCACTCAGAAGCCCGGGAGCAAAAATCAGCTTGTTCTGGGGGCCAAGGGGGTCACAGGTCGGCGGAACTTCTGCATTGACAAAAGTTGATGTCAGACGGCGACCACCCAGTTTTTGATATTCAAGAGGCATCTCTTCTATCGATACCTTTTTTTCGGTCATATCCACTCTGATAAACTTCATTCCGATCTCCTAACAATTAAATCCAAGTTGTTTGTGAAAAGTAACAGCCGCGGCAAAAATTCAGATGACTATGTTTGATTAGCAAATTTCCAGTCAGAGACTGCTGATAGTGATAAAAATTTCAACTTAAAAAAAGGCCCCTGCAGAATTTATTATCCAACCAGAGCTTTGGTTTCCAGAAACTCCTCTATTCCCATGAAGCTATGCTCCCGCCCTTGTCCGGACATCTTGTACCCGCCAAAGGGTGCATCAAAACTCATGGTGGCTCCATTGAAATATATTGAACCGGCACGAAGCCTGCGGGCTATTTTGATTGCTTGTTGACGGTCTTTCGCCGATACATGTGCGGCCAAGCCGAAGGAAGAATCATTGGCAATGGCAACTGCTTCATCCAGGCTCTGGTAGGTGATGATTGAAACGACAGGGCCAAATATCTCTTCCTGAGCTATACGCATAGAGTTGTTAACTTGAGAGAAAACAGTCGGTCGAATAAAATAGCCCTCATCAAGTCCTTCTGGGCGCTCATACCCGCCCGCTATCAGTTTTGCGCCTTCTTTTATTCCAATGTGAATATAGTTGATGACCCGTTCATATTGCTGTTGGGAAATCACGGGTCCCATCATCACTCCTTTAGTGTCTGCCGGTCCGACGGGCAAACCATTGGCTACAGCCGCCGCAATTGTTTCCGCTTGGGCAAGCAGCCGTTCAGGGACCAGCATGCGGGTTGGGGCAAAGCAGACCTGACCTGAATTGAGCATGCAACCAATCGTCCCCAATTTTGCAGCTTCTGCAAAACCATCGTCATCCACCAGAATGTTGGCCGATTTTCCTCCAAGTTCCAAACACATCCGTTTCAGGTTGCCAGATCCCGCCTTGGCAACAGCGACTCCTGCCTGCACCGATCCTGTCAGCGTAATCCCGGAAATATCAGGATGATTGCTTATCCTTACCCCCACCGGATCAGCGAACCCCTGGACCATGTTGAAGACACCGGCAGGTACCCCGGCAGCTTCAATGGCTTCAGCGATGATAGTCGCGCAAAACGGGGTTTGTTCGCTGGGCTTGAGTATCGCTGTGCAACCTGAACCCAAGACAGCCGCGACTTTTTTTGTGATACTGGTCACCGGTCCATTCCATGTTGTCATGATACCCACTGCACCAATAGGTTCCCGAAACACAGGAACTCCGTCCATTTCAGTTTCCCATTGGAATTCCCGCACTAATTTTGCAGTCTTGGCAAAAATTTCGATCCCGATGTTCACATGAAAACGATCAGTCAGATCTCGTGGGCATCCCATTTCAGCACAAACCGTATCAACAAGCAGTGCTCGTCTTTTTTCCATCTCACCACCAATGGCTTCCAAAATTTGAGCCCTTTCTTCCGGACTCGTCTGACTCCAGCTTTGAAAAGCAGTACGGGCTGCAATAACCGCATTGTCCACATCAGGTATTCCACCAGCCTGTATAGAGGTTATAAGGCTATCATTGTTTGGGTTATATACTTTGATAGTACCCCCGCTGGAATTGGTAATCGCTATCCACTCCCCATCAATAAAACAGGAATTGGCATGTGAATTTGAAAAAAAAGAATCTGATAGATTCATGCTATCCTCTTTTCCTGGCTTTGTGTGTAAAACATTCGAGTGGCTTATTGGTATACCGAATGAATCGGCAGTCCAGTTCAACGCATGATAGTTGAGAAATGGGAAAACGCATCAGCAGTTATCATTTTGTTGCTAAAAAATTTCTTTCAATTAGTCGGTATGCTTTCCTGCTTTCCCTGATGTGTATCTGAATCAACTGGGTCTTTGCATTATCGAACCCAGTCACCACACCTTTTTTGGTTTTTTGCTTACCATCCAAGCGCACAATATCAAAACAAATATAAGCCACTTTCTATAAAAGACTGACTATCAGCTATTCGTCTTTTTCTCATACATTCTGTAAACCGATGTGCAATCAAGATCTGCCATTCCGTGGTTTGCCGTCATCTGCAGCATATCCTTAGCCACTGCAGCGAGCGGAGTCGACGCTCCATGAAGTGCAGCCGTCTGCAGCCCGAGTCGCATATCCTTCAGCATCAGGCTGGTTTTAAACAGAGGATCGAAATTTTTTCCGACGATCTTGAAAGCACCAAATTCAAGGTTTCGGACCAAATTCCCCTTAAACAACTCCAGAAAAACTTCCAGATCAACTCCCGTTGATTTTACTAGGGCAATTGCTTCAGAGGCCATGCAGAGAAAAGTTCCTTGCATGAGATTGTTTACCAGCTTGAGCATCTTTCCGGAACCAATAGGTCCTGCATGTACGACCCTTGCCCCCACTGTCTCCAAGATTCCCCGGCATGCTTCGATATCATCTAGCTCACCGCCTACATCCATGATCAATGTCCCTTGCTCAGCATTAGGTTGAATTCCCATCACCGGTGCATCAATCATACGTATGCCCTTCTTGACCACCTCATCATGCATTCGGATGGTGGATACCGAATCGGTGGTACTGCAGTCAATCAGGGTCAGTCCTTCATGAGCCCCTTCAATCAATCCGTCTTTTCCCAGATATACTTTATCATTGTGAGGAACTTCCGGTAGCATTGTCATAACGAATTCGCATGTTTCCGCAGTTTCCCTCGGTGTTTTTACCTCAGTTGATCCCAAGGCAACCATTTCCTTAACGGCTTCCTGATTTATATCATATACAACCATTTCGTAGCCTGCATTCAGCAGGTTTTTTGCCATGGGCATCCCCATAGTGCCAAGTCCGATAAATCCTACCTTCGTTCCCATCTATTTCTCCTTTTTTTATCTGATAAGTAAATTTCTTCAGAGACACAAGGCACACGAAGGAAAATGAACTGTGCAGAGTATCTGTCTTGTCTCACACCTACTAGCTGGAAATTACCGCTTTCTCCTTTAATTCATCAATTTCCGTACTGCTGAATCCAAGCCCTTTTAAAATCTCTTCATTGTGTTGCCCTAAAAGAGGTGGTGCATCACAGGGCGAATTGGAAACTCCTGACATGTGCCAGGGTTTGTCAAGCATCTTGATCTGACCTGCGGTGGGGTGTTCAACTGTTTTGATAATGCCCGTGGCTATGGCCCCCGGGTCTTCAAGCCCTTGTTCTACCGTATTGACAGGAGCCGCAGCCACATGATGCTCCTCGAATATCGACATCCACTCTGCCGTGGCTTTGGTTGTGGTGACAGACTCAATCAAAGCCACGGTGTTATCATAGTTTTCAATACGATAGTTTACGTCTGACAGATTCGGGTCCTCAATCCACTCAGGTTTGCCAAGTCCTTGACAGAAACGGTCCCAGTGAGCAGCGCCTACCATAGCAAAGGCAGAATCCTTACTACGAAAAACCTGGGAAGGCATTCCCTGGGGATTTCGAGTTCCCATCCCTGTGGGGACCTTACCGGTCATGAAATAAATGCCAGCCAAATTTGTTGTCAGAGCCAAAGTTGATTCCAATAACGATGTGTCGACCCTCTGGCCCTCTCCAGTATCGAGTTTCTGATACAAAGCAGCCAAGGTCCCATAAGCCAGGAACATACCAGTACAGAGATCAACAATTTGAATCTGAATCTTCTGTGGTTCTCCGCCCTTAGGTGTTGTCACATCGACTAGACCGGTCAACGCTTGGATAATTAGCTCGAACCCAGGTTTGTCTTTGTAAGGACCATTTCTGCCAAATGCAGTTAAAGAGGAGTAGATCAAGTCTGGACTAATTTCCAGCAATTTGTTATAACCCAATCCCAGTCGTTCCATCACACCCGGCCTGAAGTTTTCCATTACCACATCGGCATCTTTCACCAGATGGTAAACAATTTCCAAGGCTTCAGGTTTTTTCAGATCTAGAGCAATGGCTTTCTTGTTTCGGTTAACACTGAAAAAATACGCCCCTTCTCCGCCCTGAAATGGAGGGGCCATTCTGACAGTATCGCCATTAAGGGGTTCAATTTTGATTATCTCTGCCCCCAAATCCCCCAACATGGAAGCGCCGAAAGGGCCGGAGAGCATATGCGTGAAATCCAAGATACGAATCCCTTCCAATGGACCTTTTGCTTTCATAATAAATTCCTTTTTGAATTTTAGCTGACAGCTTGTTCAACCCAGGTTGAATGATCAATCAAGCCAAATTTGTCTGTCGCCATTTTGATTTCCAGCCCTAAGGGACTCACCTGGTTTTCGACAGTTCGTCGATTCCAATCCACGAGTATCATATAATCTCCAGGAACAGATCCATCGGTGAAAAACTTTATATTCACGCCTTTTGTTCTTATCCGTGCATCCCTGACTATTTCGTTAAAAGCGGATAACAGCTTTTGCGGATCTTGATTCCAAGCCCTGATTTTAAAGATTTCTACTTTTTTCATGATTTCTGCTTTGTATATATAGTTATTTCCAGTTTGTATTGTATAAGCATTGAGTGTGCCAAATAAAAAAGTTAATATATTCAGCATAGTAAAGACTATCACCCACTAATTGGGATCATATTTGACACCTTTATGGATCATATGCGATCCTATCTTTAAAAGGAATCGTATTTGATCCTTCACTCATGAATAGAACAAAAGGAAAAAATGAAAATTGATGAAAAAAAGTTTTTCATGGAAGGTACTCAAAGAATTTGCGGAAGCCTCGAAATAGAAAAAGCTTTGGGAGCGTGCTTTGATCTTCTCCAAGATTACCTTCCACTCGATGAGATTTATCTTCATTACTATAATCCGAATACTGGATCTACACGGATGTTTGCAATGGCTGATAAAAGCGGTGGGAGACTAATTGAATACACCCATACCTGGTCCCCCCAGGAAAAGGCCTGGCTTGAAAGTGATGAATTCCCTAGAAATGTGATAGCTAATAAAGCAAATGAACATCCGATTTTTAAACCGGGTATTAAAACGTTCAAAAAATCTAAAACATCAGTCATGTTGGTTCGTCTTGCTGTTGAAGAAAAATGGGTGGGAGCCGTAACATTATGGGCCGATGGTTGGGGACGTTTTGATGAAGAACACTTAAACTTGTTCCTGTTGCTGAAACAGCCTTTCACTATTGCGCTGTCCAACAACCGCCAGTATCGGGAACTCATAGAAATTAAAAACATCCTTGCAGATGATAAGCAATATCTGCAAAAAGAACTTCAACAGGTTGTGGGCAATGATGTGATTGGCGGAGATTTTGGATTAAAAGGTGTGATGGAAATGGTCAGGCAGGTCGCACCATTGGACAGCCCTGTGCTGCTTTTTGGAGAAACAGGAACCGGCAAAGAAGTCATAGCCAATGCTATTCACAATCTGTCAGGTCGGAGAGACGGGCCATTTATCAAGGTCAACTGTGGTGCGATTCCAGAATCGCTGATGGATAGTGAGCTGTTCGGCCATGAAAAGGGTGCCTTTACCGGTGCGCTACAACAAACTCGTGGTCGTTTCGAAAGATCCAGTAACGGCACCATCTTTTTGGATGAGATCGGGGAGCTCTCTCCCAATGCACAGGTTAGACTTTTAAGGGTTCTTCAGGAAAAGGAGATTGAACGCGTTGGCGGAACTGAAACGATTCAAGTGAATATCCGGGTGATTGCTGCAACTCATCGGGATCTGGAAAGATTGTGTAAAGAGGGCCGTTTTCGTCAAGATCTGTTCTTCCGAATTCAGGTATTCCCAATACCTATCCCACCTTTGAGAAAACGGAAAGCTGATATACCAGCGCTTGTGCATCATTTTTTGATAAATAAAACGAGAGATCTTGGCTTCTCAAAAGTTCCGGATATTGCTCCCGGTTCGCTAAACCGGCTCTCTGAATATCATTGGCCCGGAAATGTCCGAGAGCTGGAAAATCTGGTTGAGCGTGCCTTTATCTTGAATCCGGATGGACCGGTTCAGATTGAGACCCCCCTGACCACAAACTTGAATGACAGTTCCAAAATCACGATGATTCAAGACGATAGCTCCGTCATGCTGGACGAGGTTATTAGTTGTCATATTCAGCAGGTTTTGAAAAATACCAATGGGAAAATCAAAGGTCAGGGCGGAGCAGCAGAATTGCTGGGTATGAATGCCTCGACTCTTCGGCATAAAATGAAAAAAATGAATATTTCCTTTGGGCGTAAGTCTTCTATGAAACATCATTAGACTCGTTTCTTTTTAACCCAATTCCCAGCCCAGTAAGGCCCATTCCCTAGTTAATGATCTTTTGCGTGTCATATGATACGTTTGGGATTTGACGGGGTGCCAGAATGATGTTTTTGCCCTGTAAGACATCACCAGAGGGTTCGATTTGGACCTGGTCTCTGCCTGCACCTCGGTACACATCAACGCCGCTTTTTTTCATCAAAAATTCGACACGCTTCGTCTGTCCGGAAACCGCGCTCCGGCTTCATTTATGTGCTGTCGAATAGTCAATCACCAGGTTGTCAAACTTAAAACCGTAAGCTTTTCCCCGGGACAGTTGATGGATGACTTCGGCATTGTGCAGAAGTGATTTGGTTGGAATGCAACCCCAGTTCAGACAGGTTCCACCCATATGTTCTTTTTCGACCAGGGCTGTTTTTAATCCAAGCTGACGGGCACGAACAGCTGCAACATAGCCTCCGGGACCACCGCTGATGACCATGACATCATATGATTCCATTGTTTATCTCGTTTACTTAAGGTCGGCTCAAAAATTAGTCAAGTGTTTCCCATTAAGGAAAAGCAAACACGTTGCTGTCACATTCTGTTTGGAAAATATCCAGTGTTTTGGGGACTTTTGCAAACAGATGATGTGACCTTTTTTTTAACGACCCCTTAGTGATTGTTAATAAATAGCCTTGATTATGAATTGTTTAAACTATCGTCCTAAAATATAATTAGTTTTCCCTGGCTTTGGGAACTTTGGGACAGAATCGTAGACGGGGGATCCATCTCTAGTATTTCCTGATCGTCTGCTGAAAACTGTCTGTCCACTTTAAAAGCAATCATTAATTCCTGGAGCTCTACAGCTTGTCTGGACAGTTCGGTTGAAGAGCTGGATGTCTGTTCCGAAATTGCTGAATTTTGTTGTACAATATTGTTTATTTGCTCAATACCCAGATTAATTTCGATGGTAGCGGCTTCCTGCTTCTGGGAGGCCTGAGCGATTTCTATGACAA
>Ga0307989_1001204_pt1 | contig 14493 bp, 11 predicted proteins | sample EllFjometagen185_FD_203164 | JGI IMG/M metagenome (GOLD analysis project Ga0307989, IMG submission 203164) | Marine microbial communities from Ellis Fjord, Antarctic Ocean - #185 | ecosystem: Environmental > Aquatic > Marine > Unclassified | place: Southern Ocean | collected 2014-10-08
TTACATGCGGAAGTTCCTCTGCCTGGAGGATTCCTCCCAGTAAAAACAAGAGTATGATAATACCTGCACGCTGTGTTCCTTTTCTATATATAGTGCTAGTTGTTCCCAAATCTTTGTTTCCTTATTTTATAAATAATATTTAACCATGAAATATTTATAAATTCAACCCCATACTGAGTGACGACATATATTACTGGGGAGTAGTTATACATATATCACTAGGAAGTCAGAAGTTAATGAAATTGCAAAGAGAAGATATTATTCTTCATAAGTTTTAATCATGACACATTGTCAAACTTGGTGGTATACTTGTTTTGATGTACATATATACAACTGATTATATCAGGAGTTACGAAAAATGACCAACTCTAAATCTTTACTGTTGTTAATACTGCTTTTATTGTTTTTTGGCATGCTGCTATATGCAGAGAACAATCAGAAAACTTTTGATTCTGATTCTTTGGAATATTCCCTGATACGGGATCTCACAATTGAACAGGGTTTAGGAGCTCCTTCTTCAGCGAGTCCATGGAGTACTGATGAACTTCTTAAAATGCTGCACCGTATCGACCCTGCAAAGCTTTCACCAGACAGCTTTTCAAACTATACATGGGTCGAAGAACGCCTTAGAACAAACACGGATTCTTCAGTCTTTAGAGATTTCAATTTTGCAGTAGGGATCCAGGCTGTCGGAGAAATGTACCTTCACACTAATACCAGTCGGTTTTTTGATGAAGATGAAGAGTGGGTGCAGGATTATACCAGTCGGGCTCCCTTACTCAGTATTCCCTTTGAGTTTTGGGGAACAGAAAATATTTATGGAACGATAGATCTGACACTGAGAAATAATCGCTTTTATACGGAAACGAAATCCTCTGCCGGTTTTTTCAAACCGACTCTTTCTACTAACCTTATTTTCGATGACAACCCGAGTAATACTGATCTCTCTTTTCCATGGAATGCATATATCTCATTTGGGGATCAGAACTGGAATATGCAGTTTGGACGTGATACTGCTTCCTGGGGAAATGGAAGCACGGGGAATATGGTTATTGGAAATCATATGGATTACCATGAATTCCTCAGATTTACGACCTACTATGATCCGTTTAAATATACATTTCTTACTATCTCATTTCCTCATCCTGATTTCTTAGAGAATCCGGAGAATCCTATTTCATCGGTACGGACATTCATAGGCCACAGGTTTGAATTCCTCTTTTTTGAGAAACTGCGTCTATCTCTTTCTGAAGGTATCATGTATCAGGGTGATACGTATGATTTTAGATTTTTCAGTCCATTTGTTATTCTTCACAACTACTATATGCGGGGAAATTCAAACTCAATTCTGAGTATCGAAATCGACTACTCACTCTTACCTTCTTTATTTGTTCATGGGCAATTGGGTATTGATGATTTTGCCCTGGGAATTGAAAGTTCAACAAGTTCCAGCGCCCAACCAAATGCATGGGGTGCGCTTGCTGGACTACACTATACAAAGAGCATAAATCAAGGGATGCTGCACATTCTGCTGGAAGGAGCCTACACAACCCCCTATTTTTATCTGCGTGATTCGGGTGTCAGCAGTGACCCAGCTGCCCCTATTGATTTCATTGTAGGTTATCAGCAGTACACGCAGCTTACAGGTCTGTTGGTTGATAAAGACTTTCTCGGGTTTAAGTACGGCGGTGATGCAGTTATTTTAAATCTTTCCGCTTCTTATACAAAGCAGGATCTATGGGATCTGTACGGCAGCATGTTTTGGATGATGCATGGTACATATGATATTGATACTCCTTATGGGACAGGACCAACATCAGCTTCAGCTCAAACCCCGACTACCCAGAATTATTCAGAAGATTATCCCACCGATAAAAATGCGGTAGAGTTCTCTGTAATAAGTTCAGTCGGCGGGGACTACTCTATCAGCCAAAATCTGCGGGTTAATGCTTCGCTGGACTGGATATTAAAATGGAATGCAGGGAATTTGCTATCATTGAACCCGGCGGGCGATAGTGACCTGCAATGTACTGTGGGTTTTTCTTATACCGTTCAGTAATAGATTATCGTTGTTGTTGTGCCTTCCTGTAGCTTTCGGCCAGCTTCTTAATATGATCATGATTATGGTTTCTTCTTGCCCTTTTCCTGCTGTTTACAGATAGTTCTTTAGCTTTTTCATCATCCAGCCAAATACTTTCAATAGTATGCGCCAGCATTACAGGGTCAGAATTGGAATAAAATAGCACCTCTTTTTTATCCGATGCCATACTCGGCATTCCACCAGAATAAGAGACTACTGAAGGTACGCCAAGCATCATTGCTTCTCCCAATGTATTGGGACTGTTCTCTGCTGAAGAACACAAAACATTGACATGAGAAGTGAGCATCTGTTTCTTAATCCCTTCTGCACTCAGTAACCCGGAAAAAACTATCCTGTTTTCAAGTCCACAGGCTTTAATCACTTTGCGAATGAAATACGAATACCCCACTCTATGTCGAATATCTTTATATGAATTGGGTGTATGCACTTCGCCTGCAGCAAAAACCTTTATATCAGGGTAGGTTTTTACCAGCAAGCTAACTGCTGCCAGTAAATGATGAAATCCTTTTAGGGAATAGATAGTATTCCCTATAAATATCGTATGCCGCTCAATGGATGAGTGGTTCCATGCTCCACTGTAAAACGGTTTCCGAAGCACTTCACCGCTATGAATGTACGTTCTCTTCTCACTCTTTGTATAGGCTTTATCACATTCTGTTCTTCCAAACAAATAGTTGGCCTTGTCAAGGTACTGTTGTTCAATTTTTAATCTGTCTACCAAACGATTTCGCTGGATTATAATAGGCAGCTTTGTCAAGATTTTTCTCCATACCCGGCTTTCTCTGTAGTACAAAGTATCAAACAACCCGCAATAGTATTCCTGAACATAGAGGGGTAGAATGCCTTGTATTGAGACAAACACAGGACATCTGCCTGCATTTTCAGATAGTATTCCCAACCCCAGCGGATACTCGGTTCCATGGATATGAATACAGTCGGGACTCTGTTCTTCAAGAACAGATCGGCAATAGGAGAGCTGCTGTCTTACAGGTTTTAATTGTAATCGTGAGGTAGATGAAGGAATAACAACATAAGTGATACCGTTGATTTTTCGCTGCTCAATTCTTTGTACCGCTTCGGAAGTAACTATTGTAAGGTTAATATCCTTTTCTTTTGCCAGTATTGCTGCGGCAGACTCAATCCAACCTCCAAAGACAGTCCCTGAACCTTTTCCTAAAGCTTCAGCCATATCTGAAACTATAATATTTACAACCCAAAGAATATTCATATGATGGTCACCTGCCTCCACGATGTATTATAAAAGTAAAATAGAGCTTTTTCAGCAGAAATCGAGTATATCCATACAGTACTGCCCATGGCCGAATAATAATTGAAAGAATACTATATTTCAATAGGGAGCTCTGCTTTTTTGCCAATTGAAAAGCTATCCTGACAGCTTCAGGTTCGTTCCCCCGTTCTGCCAGATAACAACCAAGAGTGAACATTGTATGGAAGGTTCCATAGCATTCGTGGTTTCCAAGTTTCATGACAATTTGTTTATAAAATAGATGCTGTTCTTCTTTGATACGATCGGGAATACTAAACGTTACCTGTCTGCTATGAACTCGAAAAGCTACCAGTTTTTCCGGAAGGTATTTGAAAGTATACCCGGCAAATAAGAGTCTATACCAGAAATCAAAATCCTGAACAGCTCTCAGGTCTTCATCAAATTCCCCAACCTCATCAAAACTCAACCGCGGAACGAGGAATGTACACCCCATAAGGTTATTTCTCCGAAGATTGTTAAGAATAATATCAAGAGTAGAATCATTCGGCGTATTTAAACTTTTTTGCTGTTTTGGAATAGTTTTTCCTGCTGCATCTATAAGGCTTGAATCACTGAACACTACTACTCTTTTACTAGAAGACAACATCTCACTTTGTGCAAATAAATGACTCAGAAGTTCTACCTGTTTCGCTATCTTATCAGGAGAATAGAGATCGTCATGACTCAGCCAGGAGAACCATTCACCACTCACATGCTGCATAGCATAGTTCAGTGCACTTGAAACTCCGCCGTTTCCCTTAGCGAAGTACAGTACTTGATCTTTATATGAAAGAGCAATGTCTTCAGTAGCCCCATTATCAGACGACCCATCGTTTACTATCAATATTTCAATATTCTTATATGTTTGATTGAGAGCACTATCGATAGCTTCTTTGAGATAATTTGCTGCATTGTAAGCAGGTATTATGATGCTTATTTTTGGATTATATATGATGTTTTGCTCCTTGCGATCCCTGAAGTTCTCGTAATTCTCTAAGTTTTTTAAAAAGTTCAAGGTGCTCAGAGGCAACCCGCTCAATAGTAAATTCACTGCAGACTTTTTTGTATGCTGCATCCGTAATCTTTTTCCGTAATGTTTTATTCCTATATAAATCAAGGATATACTTACTGTACTCATCAGCTCTTCCTGAAGCTACAATATATCCGTCAAACTGGTGTTTCACAATATGTTTCAGTCCTCCGGCATCTGATATTACCACAGGCTTTTTTGCAGCCATGTATTCGCAGACTGCCAGTCCAAAGCCCTCCCAGGCTGAGGGCATTAAACCGATATCGAAGTTGCGGATTTCATGCTCCGGTGTATCTGACCATCCAAGAAATTTCACCTGTTTACCTAATCCCAGTTCCTTTACCCGAATCTGAAGGGATTCGCCAAGTTCTCCATCTCCAACGAAAAGAGCCAGTATTTCAGGTATGGCCGATACAAGATTCTGCACGACCTCAATCACCTTCATAGGATCCTTTGCTGCATGAAATCGTCCGACAAATCCAATTACAAATTTATCATGATAGGCTGTTTTCTCACTCTCTTTGAATCGTTTGATATCTATTCCGCTTATTATACGCTGTAATTTTTCAACGGGAATTCCATATTTCACTGCACTGGTAAATTCAGAGTCTGAAATCATCACTATTTTATCACACCATCTGCTCAGCACTCTCTCTACCAAACCATAGAATTTCTTTTTCACTAGTCCGCCATCCATAATAAATGCCCATCCGTGAGGATTGTAGCAGACCGGTATACCTAACCCTGCCGCGGCCAGACGTCCGACAGCCCCTGCTTTTGAACTATGCAGGTATATTATATCAGGTTCTATTTTCTTAATTATGTGCGAAAATTTTCTGATACTCTTGATATCCTGGAATGGATTAATTTCCCTCACAACATCAAGAAAGATCAGCTCTGCTCCCATCTTCCGAAACTCATCGGCATCTCGTACTGTTTCAGGACAGATTATAACCTGATGGTACCCAGCCTCATTGAATTTAGGAAAAATTGTTTTAACATATTCAACAACCCCGCCAATATCCGGTTGAAAAAAATGCATTAGTACTGGGTGTGTATTTTCTTTCATAAACCAACTCACATATTCTTAGATGATTAAGCCAATAGTTAATAGTATACATTAACACCAAAAGAGACAATATTTTGATAGGTAATATCCCATGAGTTGGTTGGATCGGAACGAGTAGAATCCATAATCCATACATAGCCGCCTGATAAGGAGACAGGTAGCCTGGGAATATTCCAGTTAACATTCAGTGCGGCCGAAACAGCACTCTTTACAATATTTTCATTAAAATTCTTTTCGGGGTAGGCTCCTGCTATATATTTATCATAATCGAAATATTTTTCCAAAGAATCTCCGTACTGCCCGCTATGCCGAACCCAGCCTATGGTTAAACCTAACTCGGTATCGGGTATGGCTCTCGTAGTAAAATTAAAAAGAAATTCATCAGAATTAGGCGGGATATAGTACCCGAGACTCTCACCCTTATTTATATAGTAAGTTATCATTGACGCCTCTGTCGTTGACGTATCATATATGGGGTAGTTCTGAAGGTAATGCGTATAAAAAAATGGAGATATTAGGGTGTATTGAAAATTGGCTGAAGTAAAAGGGAGCTTCGGTACAGATATTTCTATTCCTGCCTGTAGGGCAAAAATATCTCTTGCTTCCTTGAACCATAGAGCAGGATTTATGTGATGCATTTCATCAACCGCCATAGAACCATATATTCTGGCAAACCCCGGAACTGCATATTCCAGTTCAACACCTGCATACATATTGTCATAATCACCAAGAATATTCTGATACAACATGGATATCATGAAGGGGTTAAGATACCCAAGCTCAAATCGTTTTACCCAAACACATGATTCATAGAGGGATAACTTAAGAGAAAACGGTAAAAGCAATTCTACTCTCTTCATGGTTACCATGTTCTGAAAGTTGTCTGTCGCATCGCCTACATAATCAAGAACAGCAGGGGTGAGTGTTCCGGTTAAGTAGGAATACTGCAGCCAGTCTGACAGCCTGAGCCTTCCCTCTACAGCATCAAAAACTCTAGCCGTTCCCGAAAGCAGCAGCCCATTGGTACCAAAACCCCAGTCCCTCTCATACATCCCCCAGGAGAGCTGAACAGCGTTATCCAACAGTGTCAGAACCAGGTCCGACTCCATATCAAAACCAATAACCGGAGTTGTAAGGGGAAATTCGGATCCAATAGTGATGAACTCTCCGTCTGAATACCCTATGTTATTATTAATATCATTCTGAAAATAGAAATAAAACCCTTCTCCAGGAGTAGTGAACCGATATGGGGCGTATGCCTGGGTATCAAGCTTATCAATTCTCAATCCTGCCGCAATTAAGATAGATGCTGACTCTGTTATGTCAGCTGCAAGATATATATCAAGAACATTTCTCAGGTCATAGTCAGCAAAACTTGTTACGGGGATTGCAGTAAAGGAAGAGATTTTTGTCCCAACTTCAGTCCGCAGCTTTCCATCCTGAGTCTCAGTCCCCATAGAGCCTGTATCCAATAGGTGTTCCAGACTATATCCGCCCTCTTTAGGGGAGAATTCTGCGAGATATCCGCGAAGTATTTGCTCCTCCTCAGGACTCAACAAACCGTCTTTAGACAGTGCCATGTTAAGTAAATCCGTTATATACGACTCAGTATACGGTTTCACACCGCTCAACTGTTGTACCGCGCCAACAAGCTCCAACTGCTGAATAACCTGGTACACGCCATGGCTAATCGGAACGTGAAGCTGCCCGCCAATTAATGGCGTAAGACCTAGAGAGAAAAATAGAAGTATACTAATTACTACTCTTGATATTCTGGTAAGATTCCGCATATATTCCACCCTGATTTAATTTTAACTGTTACATACTACAATGAAAGATTATCGGAAAACCACTCCTGCAGTGCCGTAATCCTTCTTTGAAATGCACTGGGGAGATGGACAGAGAAACCGAGGAATGTAAATGTGGGTTTCTGGCCTGTTATTTCCGCTTGGGAATAACAGAGAAATCCTTCATCCAGTAAAAATACGGTAAATGATATTTTCAATGTATTCTTAGGAACAGCCGGGACTAAGCCAAATACAGCCAATGTATTTAAATTCTCAATCGAAAGGAGTATCTGATTTTCACGGGTAGCATAGGAAAATTTGTAATAGTTTCCGGCAAAACTCGTATCTTTCTGATACACAATATCTTCAATTTCCACTGGCAAGGTTTGCAGAACAGGATCATCAATCCTTTTTTTACTTCCCACCTTCTCAACATGATACGATTTTGTATAGAGCGGATAGGGTTTATCCCCTCTCCGATGGGAAATATAGGTTATCCCTTCCTGCGTCGATACAGCCCGTAATATATTCAGTACATACACCATTAACTCATCTTCTGAATAATCCTGTAGATCGTCCGGTATGGGAAGGAGAGATACTGATTCAACAATGAAACTCTCTTCTTCATCAGAATCTGCATCCTTGGTAGAGTATGAAGGCATCCCTATGGGAGCATAGAGAAGGGTGCTGGAAGTTGTCGTGTCACTGGAAAGAATATTTCCAGAGGCAAGAGCATCTTTTACTTCAGCAGATAATCCGGGAATTACTGCATCTAGGGACTGTGCCCCAATATTTGGGATAAAGAATAGTCCTAGTAAAATAATTAATATAACATTTTTTTTAATAGGCATTCTTATTTACAAATCCTTTAATAAATGTAAGAAAAATTATTTTAATATCTAAAAGAAGACTCCAGTTCTGGATATAGAAAAGATCACTTTCTATCCTTTTGGTTAATGATGTATTACCCCGCCATCCGTTAACTTGAGCCCACCCGCTCATACCGGTTTTCACTTTATGCCGGAGACGGTATCCGGCAATTTCGTTACAGAAATCTTTCACTAACTCAGGACGTTCAGGGCGCGGACCGATAAGACTCATATCTCCAATCAGTACGTTCATCAACTGAGGCAGTTCGTCCAGGCTGGTTTTTCTTAAAATCTTACCAAGCTTTGTAATGCGGGAATCGTTCTTTACTGTCCACCCGGAAGTACCATTTCCTACTGTAGTATTGCTGTTTTTCATAGTCCTGAATTTATACATTTCAAATATTCTATCCCCTTCCGTAACCCGTTTCTGATGGAAAAATATAGGCCCGCGGGAAGTCAGTTTTATCAAAATTCCAATTAGCAGCAATACTGGAGATAAAACAATCAATCCAATCAGGGAAAAAACAGTATCGAAAACACGCTTCGTAAATCTATCAAAATAGGTCAGGGTGGCATGGTTCACCTGAAGCACATGCTGTCCATTCTGGGTGATGATATTGGTGCCTATCATGGAGAACTTAAAATCCAGGATTACCATAAGAGATGCCATTCTGTCATAACATTGCGCAATATATTTTTGTGATATCACAGAGTGTGATTCGGGGTAGCTTACCACCACTATATCAGGTCTCATTGTATCGAGTATCTCTGCCAGGCTCGCCGTAAGTTGAGTAATCCCGGATAGAGCATCTCCCTTTTCCACACCAAACTGCCCAATCACTCTCATACCAAGAGCAGGATCATTGTATGGTTCAATATATTTTTCCAAGGCTTCCCCAAATCCAATGAGAAGCACCCGCTTATTATTCCATCCTTTGGCACGTAGCCATAACAGCATATTTTTGACTAGTACCCGCTCCAATACCAAAAACAGTACTGCAGAGAGACCAAATAGTAAAATTGTAAGACGGCTTATACGGGCGGGAAAAAAGAAATAGAGGATAATTACAAAACTCAACACGGCGAAAACAGCCGATAATATTACTAATGTTATCTCCTGTACCCAGGTGAGATATCTCATACTGGAATAGAGCTTGTTGCTGTTCAGGAAAAAAATAAATAAAACTATGATAATAACTGCAAGTCGTGCAAAGAGCTCTAACGGTTTACCTATACCCCCGGGGATCACATAAAAACGTAAAAAATATGCTAAAAACCACGAAGCAATAACCGTTAATAAATCTGCGGTAATTCGTAATAGAAAATAGTTGTAATCTTTTAAATGTTCCACTATACCATTCCTGATAATTAATTTCTTGGATGAATATTTTCAATCCTGATTACTGAAAGTCCCATCATACTTCATATCACAAAACTCTCCCAAAAGCACCTGTCTCTATTTTCAAATGAAAGGTATCATACCCCAGGGCTAAGCCCGACTGAATCTATAGATTCAGCTTACCCAGAACCGCTTTGGCGGTTCTATTCCGCCCCAAGGGGCGGGGTATGTTTCCTTGCGTTCTCGGCTCTCACTCGGAAATGGAACCAACTTGTTGGTTCCGCTTCTCTCGCTCGTTTGAGAATCAAGGCCATTAACGCTCAAATTATATAATAGATAGAGACTTTAAAACAACTAGCCTAGAGCAGGGTTATTAAATCCCGGGTGATATTCTTATAATTAAAACGTTCTATATAATCCCTATCGGGATTTAGCGTGATAGTACGGGTTTCCTTAAACTCACGGTACATTGATAATAAAGTTTCTTTAACAAATGGATAATCCTGCAGCAAAGCAGCCTCTTCACAGCATACGCCGATTCGAGAATCCCGAATCATCTCTTTTATTCTACTTTGCGGAACATCACCGGAAATTAGGGCAATTATCGGCTTTTCCATCATCATATACTCAAGGAACTTGCCCGTTACCACCCCAAAATTTCCGTAGGTGTTCCATGATGCCAACAGTAAAATCGAGCAGCTTCTCTGCAGCTGAAGAGACTCTTCTCTTGAAACAAATCCATGATCTACTATCAATGACTCAAGATGAAACATGGCAGCTTGTTCCAGTAAAATTTCTATATTGCTCCCGGCATAATGTAATTCAATATCCTGCAAATCCAGCTGATTGGCTTCAGAAAGTTCATGCAATATCTTAAAAAGTAGTGATAAATCGCTTTTCCCTTGATAGAGAGTACCTGCATACAAAAAAGATAGTTTGTTATTACGCTTTTTACTCTTACTATTTTGCAGGACACTCCGTTCTGCCGGATCAAACCCGTTCGGCAAAACTACTCGGCAGGCTGAAGATGGTAAGGTCTCCAAAACACCTTGAGAAACTGCCGTAATAACATCGGCATTTCGTGTAATTCTATTTTCATATCTTTGACTATACATTCTAAACAGAAAGTTTTTCTCATCCCAGAAAATCACCTGGTCACGAAAGTCTGCAATCCATCGTTTTGCCTTTCCCTTTTTTTTTAAAAATAATCCAATAAGATGGCTGCTGAAAGGACCGTAGGTTGAAAAGACTACATCAAAGGGCTGGGTAGTTTTTAACCATTTCCGTGCCTGCCGGTAAAAATCATAATTTTCGAGCAGAAAAGTATACTTATACAATCTCTTTGCAAATAGACGTTTAAGCAGTACAAAAACTCCTGATAAAGATTGATGATCACTATGAGAGGTTTCTACTAAGTTTTTAGTCTGGCAAGCAAAGGGACGTCTGTAAATAAATTCATATAACCTGATAAAACTTTTGCCGTTCTGCACCCGGTAAATCTTTTTTGCATATCTCTCATCAGCCTGCAAAAGAGTATCTATTGTTTGTATTTCAGGAATTCTTGACAGTACAGTAACTTCATATCCTTCCTGAGCCAGATATTTTACAAATTTTGTTGGGCGAACAGCAGCTATAGCATTTTCCGGACTAAAATATGGTGTTATGATCAGAATTTTTTTCATTGTATGTACTACTTATTCCAGACTACTCTATTCACTATACTGGTATAGCTCTGAATTATCTTAACGACTTTTGTACTAATATTTTCATCAATATAATCAGGAGTGGAGACACCTATATCACCCTTTACCTGCATCCTTACCGCAAGATCTACGGATTGCAGAACCTGTTCTGTCGTAATGCTGCCTATGATGAAGTTTCCTTTATCCATAGATTCAGGCCGTTCAGTACTGGTACGTATTGATACAGCCGGGAAGTTGAAATAGGAGGCCTCCTCAGGAATTGTACCGCTGTCAGAAACAACACAGAACGCACTCTTCTGAAGCTGGTTATAATCCGAGAATCCGAACGGTTTAAGATTTCTCACCTTTGGATGAAAAATAAATTCTCTTTTCTCAATAAACTGTGCACTTCGCGGATGAGTACTGTAGATTATCGGGATATCATACATTTCGGCCAATGCATTTACTGCATGCATAAGTGCAAAAAAGTTTTTCTCAATATCAATATTTTCTTCTCGGTGAGCTGAGAGAAGAATATATTTTCCTTTCTCAATTTTAAGTGTTTCCAAAATCTTACTTGCATGAATCTTATCAATATTTGCTGTCAGCACCTCGGCCATGGGAGAACCTGTCACATAGGTTCGCTCTTTTGCTATACCTTCAGCATGCAAATATCTTCTTGCATGTTCGCTGTAGCAGAGATTGACATCTGCTATATGATCAACTATTCGCCTGTTGGTTTCTTCCGGCAGGTTTTCATCAAAACAGCGGTTCCCTGCTTCCATATGAAAAATAGGAATTCTCAATCGCTTTGCAGAGATAGCTGCCAGTGCTGAGTTTGTATCCCCCAGAACAAGGAGCGCATCCGGGTTCACTTCCTGCAATACCGCAAAACTTTTGGCAATAATATTCCCTATAGTTTCTCCCAAATTACTGCCGACAGCTTCAAGATAGTAATCCGGTTCACGTAACCCTAAATCTTCAAAAAATATTTGGTTGAGCGTATAGTCCCAATTTTGACCTGTATGTACCAGCGTATGGTCAAAATAGTAATCACTTTTTTTTATAATTTCTGATAGTCGTATTATTTCCGGTCTTGTTCCCATGATGGTCATGAGTTTTAATCTATTCACTTCTGACATCCCCTTACACTTCGTCATAAAAAGTATCCGGTTCTTCCGGATTAAAGCATTCATTGGCCCACATTACTGTAACCATCTCCATTCTTCCAATATTCTCGATACTATGGGTATATCCCGGTGGAATATCCAGAACTTCCAGCTTACCGCCGCTTACAAAGTACTCAACTACTTCACGGGAATCAATTTTACGGAATCGTATAACACCCTGGCCGCTTACCACGAGAAATTTTTCATTTTTCGTGTGGTGCCAGTGGTTCCCTTTTGTGACACCTGGTCTGGAGACATTGATGGAAACCTGTCCTCTTTCAGCTGTTTTCAAAAATTCAGTAAAAGAGCCTCTTTGATCAACATGCATTTCAAGAGGGTAGCTAAAAGCTTCTTCAGGAAGGTAACTCAGATAGGTGCTGTAGAGTTTTCCGGCAAACCTATCGGACATATCGGGAACGGTATGGTCTTCTCTTGATTGTTTAAACGCATAGAGCAGTTCGGTAATCTCACCCAGTTTTCTCATGTATTCAGTCGATACTTTCCCATAAGAACCCACTCTATTCCCCTGTCCCAACAAAGCGTTTACAAGCTCAGAAACTACGTCATCAATGTAGACAAGGTTCATGACAACTGAAGGGTTATCCACTCTTATAGGGATATTTCGGGCAATATTATTACAGAAAGTAGCGACAGCACTGTTATAGTTTGGTCTGCACCATTTACCGAAGACATTCGGAAATCGGTAGACCAAGACCTTTGCCCCTGTTGCCTGCCCATAAGAAAACATTAGTTCCTCTCCTGCTTTTTTACTCTCACCGTAGGGGTTGGCCGCAGCTGCCTGGATAGATGAGGAGATCATTACTGGACAGGTATTTTTATATCTCTTGAGGGTATCAAGCAGGGTCGATGTAAATCCATAATTACCAGCCATAAATTCGGTTTTATCTTTCGGACGATTCACTCCTGCTAAATGAAATACAAAATCCGCACTTTTACAGTACTGGTTCAGCTTTTCCGGAGCTGTATCAATATCATATTCGTAGATTTCCGTATAATTTCTGTTCCGCAGTTCTACTATCAGATTTTTTCCGATAAAACCTTTTGCCCCGGTCACTAATATATTCATCGTTTATCCCTGCCAGGTCTTCAGTTCTTCCTGAACATACTCCAGGGCAAGGAGTCTCTCTTTAATCTGCTCTACCGTAAGCCGCTTCGTATTATGGGAGTTGTACTCTTTTTCCACAGAGAGTTCCTGATCGCCCTCTATAAAGAATTTATCATAGTTCAAATCGCGCTTATCCGCAGGGACTCTAAAGAACTTTCCTTTGTCTTCGGCAACAAAATGTTCCTCTTTGGTAAGAAGCGTTTCATAGAGCTTTTCCCCATGGCGGGTTCCCATAATCCCTATCGTATTTTCCGCATGAAACAACTCTTTTATCGCCTGAGCAAGGTCCGCGATGGTGGATGCCGGTGATTTCTGTACCATTATATCTCCTGCTTCAGCATTCCTGAATGCATAGATAACAAGTTCCACCGCCTCTTCCAAACTCATAAGGAATCGGGTCATACCGGGGTTGGTTACCGTTAGGGGAAGACCCTCTTTTATCTGCTGAATGAACAACGGGATAACCGACCCTCTTGATGCCATAACATTCCCATAGCGGGTTCCGCAAATCAGGGTTTTATCCGGGTCCACAATTTTTGATTTGGCAATAAAGACTTTCTCCATCATTGCTTTGGAGATACCCATTGCATTGATGGGATATGCTGCTTTATCTGTAGATAGACATACAACCTTCTCTACGCCGCACTCAATTGCGGCAGTGAGAACATTGTCAGTACCCAGCACATTCGTACGCACTGCTTCAAGGGGAAAAAACTCACAGGAAGGGACTTGCTTCAAGGCAGCGGCATGGAATATATAATCAACACCATGTATAGCATTTTTCACACTTGATAAATCTCTTACGTTGCCAATATAGAACTTCAATTTATCATTCCGGTAGAATTTTCTCATATCCTCCTGTTTTTTTTCATCACGGGAGAATATCCGTATTTCCCTGATATCCGTCTCTAAAAACCGTTTAAGGACTGCATTACCAAAAGAACCTGTTCCACCGGTAATGAGAAGTGTTTTCTGCTTAAACATATAGGCCTCTTTTTTCTTCTACTTATTGTAATAGTATATCACACACCGTGAAAGCCGGATACAGTGATTA
>Ga0307989_1001205_pt1 | contig 14490 bp, 12 predicted proteins | sample EllFjometagen185_FD_203164 | JGI IMG/M metagenome (GOLD analysis project Ga0307989, IMG submission 203164) | Marine microbial communities from Ellis Fjord, Antarctic Ocean - #185 | ecosystem: Environmental > Aquatic > Marine > Unclassified | place: Southern Ocean | collected 2014-10-08
ATAGAGGGCTTGTTTTTCGTAGACTTCTTGAACAAGCATCGCGCACCGAGCCAGTAACAGAGTCTGATGTAATCCATGGCTACGAATGGTAAAAAACCAGGAGGAGCTAAGGTAATACCCCATTATCTTTATTTTTAGATACAGCGTTTAATACTTCCCAAACTTTTGGTCTTAATAAATTCAATATATACCTTTTATCGCTGTTACATGATTAAAATAAGCTACAAAATTTTTGTAATACATTTGATTAAATTTCTATAGTTAGTGTAATATTAAATAAATATCTTAGAAAATACCGTGAGAGAAAAAATGATGCAACAATTGATAAGGAAGTCGCTAGCTTTGGTTGCGTAAAGAGGTGATTTGTGAGCAAGAATAATGAAAAAATTTCCACTATAGCTATTGAGGAATTAGAAAATAAAATATTCACTGTAAAGAGTTATCAGAGAGGATATAAGTGGACTGTTCAACAGGTATTTGACTTATTAGAGGATATCTCTGCATTTAATAAAGATGATGCTTTTTATTGTCTACAACCCTTAGCACTTGTAGAGCATGAAGACACGGAGTATGAAGTTATTGATGGACAACAAAGACTAACAACTATTTTTATAATCTTATCTTTTATAGATAAAAGTATTTATGATATCTCATATAAAACAAGAACTGGAAGTGAGGATTTTTTAAATAATATAAAACCTAAATTATATTCTGAATCTATTGTAAGCATGGCTTTGGAAGCAGATAAATTATTGGATTTTGAAAAAGCTGTAGGCGAACTATGGGCTGATTATATTAAAAAAAATAATCCAAGTAATACTGGTGAAAATGTAATTGATAATACCGATAACTACCACTTCTTTATGGCTGCCCAGACCATACTTGTTTGGATTAGAGAACATGAACAAAAAGAAATAGACTTGTTAAAGGACAATATTTTAAAACATACCCGTTTCATCTGGTATGTAGATCCTAAACAAACAGAACCAACAATTCTTTTTAGAAATCTTAATAGTGGTAAGATCGATTTGACAAATGCAGAATTAATAAAAGCAGAGTTTATAAATGGTTTAAAAAATATTAATACAGATATACAAACACTTCAGCAAAATGAACTTGCTTCTGAGTGGGATTATATTGAAAAAGAACTACATAACGATGAATTTTGGTACTTTCTTTATAACAATACAAATATAGAGCGATATGAAACTAGAATTGATTTAATATTTGAACTCATGGCAGGCCCCCCACCTAAAAACAATACTGATAAATTACATACATATCGAATTTTTTCTAGAAATAATAATGAAAACCAGGGCTATAAGTGGGATGATGTAAAACTTTGTTTTTACCAGTTACATGAATGGTTTGAAGATAACGAATTATACCACCTTATTGGATATTTAATTTATTATAAAATATTATCTATCAATGAAATTATTGGTCTGAGTAAGAATAGAGGGAAATCAGATTTTCGTACAAGCTTAGTTGAAGAAATTAAAGATGACTTTAAGAAATTATATAAAAATGTAGATGGAGAGTTCCTTGATAATTTAGATTATAACAACAACAATAAGGGAATGGCTAAAACATTACTTCTTTATAACCTAAAAATATACCAGACAAGTAGTGCCAATTTCAGGTTCCCATTTGATAAACTTAAACTTCAGGATTGGTCATTAGAGCATATACATGCACAAAAAACAGAAGCTTTTTCAACAATAAAAGAATTGAAAAGTTGGATAAAAGATATTGAATCTTTAAGAGATTCATTTTCTGGAAATAATAATAAAAAGTTTAATAATGAAAATAAGAATTTTCCTGAAAATAATTTTAAGAAACTTAAAAAGAAACTAAAAGTTAGAACTGAAGGAGTTGATGAGTTACCTCAAGAATGTAGAGATCTTATGAATCAAATTAATGAAGATCTTATTATCTTTTTTAATATGCATGGTATATCCAATATGGCACTTCTAGATAAAGCAACAAATAGTTCATTTAGTAATGATCCATTTGAATCCAAGAGAAACAAACTTATAGAAATAGATAAGAAAACATGGGAAAATGGAAAATCAAAAGCTTTTATTCCTATAGGAACAAAAAATGTATTTTTAAAATATACTTCTGATCCAATAGGTCAAATGAACATTTGGGGATGGAAAGATAGAGAAGATTATTCTAGTCATATAAAAAAGACACTAAAAGAATATTTACCCACAAGTGAGGACTGCAATGGACAATAATTCATTTTGGGAACTAATAAGTAAACATCGCATAGAAATACCTGTTATTCAAAGAGATTATGCTCAGGGAAGAGATACAAAAAAGTCAGCGGCAATCCGAACGGCCTTTATTGAAAGTATATTAAATTCACTTGTAGAGAATGGCAAATCACTACATCTTAATTTTATATATGGTAAGATTAAGGGGATTAAAAACCCTGAAAAGATTGAAACCAATAAAAAAGCAATAGAGACAATGCTAAATGCCGTCGAAGGATATTCTAAAAGCTTAGATTTGATAGTTAACTATACTTTAGACGATCAAGAACAATTAAATACACATAGAACTACTTTTATACCCCTTGATGGTCAGCAAAGATTATCAACCCTGTTTTTATTCCACTTATATCTATTTAAAAGGTTAGATGATAGAGAAAAACTAAAGACACTAGTTGATTTCTCGTACTTAATAAGACCGAGTACGAAACAATTTTGTATTGAACTAATTAACAATAAATTGTCTATTGTGACAAATCAATCTATAACAGAATCGGTAAAAGATTCATCTTGGTTTTTCCTTTACTGGCTTAAGGACCCTACAGTAAAAGGGATGTTGACCACTTTAGATGAGATACATAAACAGTGTGGAGGTTATAATACCGAACAACTTTTAATGATGATAGAAAAATTAACTAGTGAAAATGAAACAGACTTTAAACCAATTAGCTTCGAGCTTCTTAATCTTGATGAGTTAAAGCTTACAGATAAACTCTATGTAAAGATGAATTCTAGAGGAAAACAACTTACCGTGTTCGAAAACTTTAAATCTTGGCTAATTGAGCATATTAAAGAAAATAAATATGTGTTTTCCATAGATGATTGGGAAATAAAATTAGATACTACTTGGTCAGATCTTTTCTGGAAATATAAAGATAATAGTAATATGCTTATCGATGAAGAAATCTTTCGCTTTTTTAGAAACATGATGCAAATATATTTTATTTTTAATAATATAATTGATAATAATGACAAAAAAGAGTTGGAGAAACTTAAAGAAGAGAATAAGGAAAAGACTAAGGAAGAGATAGAAGCAATAATTAAGGGGAATATTGAAATATCAAACTTGCTTGCAAATAATAAAGTAGAGGGTGAATATGTTTATCTCAACAATAGTGAATATGCATCCTTTGGCGTTTTATCTCAAGAGTCAATTGAAGTTATATTTTCTTGTTTAGACCTGTTTTCAACTAATAAAAATGATACAATTGGTAAAATATTTCAAAAATTTGTTACTGGAAATATGGGTTTAGCAGAGAAGGTATTATTCTACGTAATGTATCAATTCCTAAAAAATATTGAACCCTCTAATTTAAATGAACAATTAGTTAAACTTAACCGAGTTTACAAAAATTTAATAAACAATTCAGAAATTGACAGCATAATAATTGTCAAAAATATACTTAAAGGTGCAACTTTAGATGCTCAGTACTTTTGTGACATATATAAGAATATAGAAAATAAAAAAATGGAATTTAAAGGTTTTAGAAGGATACAAATAAAAGAAGAACAGTTAAAAGCATGTCTCTTGTTAAATGGACATGTAAAATGGAAAAAGTTAATTGATAATGCAGAATCACACACTTTTTTTAATGGACAAATTGGATTTATATTTAATCTCACTGGAATAGATTCCACCTGTATTCAAAATGAAATAGAAGAACAACATAAGCTTGAAAAGTTTAAAAATTATTTTGATGTTGTTAGTAATTTATTTAGCGAAAATTTTTTAGAAAATGACAAAAAAACATTCTTATTTGAAAGAGCTTTACTAACCTATAACGATTATTTATACCGAAGTGGAAAATATAGGAATGGTTCGAGAAAAACTTTCTGGAAGCTTAACAAGGAGAGAGATAATAGTTGGCATCGTATACAACGAGAGTACAATAGTGATTCAAATAGTGATTATCATATAGCCTGGAAAGTATTTCAATCACTTGTTAATGAACTAATTGATGGAAATATCACTTTACAGGAAATTTGTGATAATTATTCAGAAAATGATTGGAGAACATGTTTTATTAAATATCCTGATACAATAGAAAAATGTGGAACCTATAAACACTTTATTAAGGATTTGTACAATCAAATTTACCTTTTAAGTAAGTCAGATAGAGGTAGTGATTACTGTGAACTAGAAAGTTTCTATCTATATAAGTCAGAACTTGAAAATAATGCAAAATTATTTAATCCTTTTACTAATACGGAATACTACTCTTGTAAAAATAAAGATGGTTATCCATGTGCTGTAGTTGATAATTATTGTATTACTGAGGGATTTAAACTTGCCATAGACATTAGATACTTCGGGTATAAAATAGAACATCCCTGGGAAATACGATTATTTTCCAGAGGCCAAAATATAAAAATTATACCTACACAGTTTAAGAATGTAATAGAAAATTCTCTCAGATTTAGCTACCAAAAGGGAACAGAAGAAAACGAGGGAAGTTCTGGTTATTTTAGATATTTAGAAAATAATGTGAAACATTTTGAGATTACTAAAATAATTAAAGAAATTGGGTACAAGTTGAAAACCTATGCATCAGATCGTTAATAACAAAAGAAACATTAATTCTTTTATCAGTATAGATTCCGTTTGGTACTTACACTCATCAATTCTGCACCAAACTACCCCATACTTTTTCAGCAAAAATATCTAAATCATCATGCAGAACATAAGTCATCCTGGAGTCATAATCAGTTACATCTTTATTCACTAAAACAGAGGGAACTTTACCGGCAATTTCCACGGCAAATCCTGCAGAAGGTTGTACAAGTAATGATGTTCCTAAAATTAAAATCATATCAGCATTAGGCTATTTATCAAGAATTTTGCTGAAATTCTCAGGAACTTGTTCTCTAAAAAATACAATATCAGGTTTGATCACACCCCCGCAATCACAAGTTGGGATCTCCCCATCAAGAATAGTCTGCTGAATGGTATCAAGGGTATAAGTCTTATGACACTCGATACACTTGGCTGTTCTAAAAGTGCCATGGCACTCCAACACTTTCTCAGACCCGGCTTTGTGATGCAGCATATCAATATTTTGCGTTACAACTAACTCAACTTTGTTTTTACTTTCAAGATATGCAATAAAACGGTGGCACTTAGTCGGGAGAAACTCCTGAAGCAGCATACTTCTTGTTAGTTTATAAAAGGGATATGGATTCTGTTTAAAGTAATCTATTTCAAAAATAGCTTCGGGATAGGGTAAATCAGAATCCCTATCTATATGATTATACAGACCATTTTTGCTGCGGAAATCAGGTATTCCGCTATTTGTGCTAATTCCGGCTCCAGTAAAAACTAGTATCCTTTTTGATTCATCTATTAACTTAATGACATTTTCATAAATCTTTTCCATTCCTACTCCATCTCTCAGATATTTTCGCTGTTCTTTCTCTTCTACACATATGTATGGCAGTAATATTCACCAATTTCTGCCATAACTCTTTTTATTTTCTTTATTCTAGAGAGACCGTACTATAGTAGGTAAGAAATTCCTTCCACCTATCTTCAATCTCCTGTTTCCAATTATACCCACCCATATGCCACTCAATAGGATGAAAACTCATGAACCACTCTTGGTGCTCAAATTGACAGTACCAAGTAAACATCGCAAGTAATTCTTCCTCGATTAGCAGATTCTTATCTTTCCCCCATTCATGCAAAGAATTCTTTATCAATCGTGATTGATATAATATTTTTGAAACACTGGAATTGAAAATATCATAAGTACTTGTTTCATCTCTTAACAATTCAACTAGAACAGTTTGAAGCAAGTCATTTATGACAAAAGAATCGCCCTCCCAATCATTATAAAACTCAGGATATTTTACTTTGACAAGTGCTACAAATTTCCCAAGGATTCTATCAAAATCTTTTCCATTGGGGTCTAAATCATCACCATAGGCCCTGATAAATCTCTGATAAGTAGATCTTGACAGTAATTCCTTTGCATTCTTTTTAGTTAGTATCACAAATACTCCTTTTTTTGTTTTTTATTAAATCAATAATACTATGTGCTTACTTTCCACCCTTGTTGGAGTATATCTTCGATAGAATCATATAATCTGATAGACATATCACTTTCATAATCATATATTACCCAATGATCTTTAAGTGCATCTTCAAGTTTTATATATCCATACCTACCATCCAGATGGTTTAATGTGCAACCTTTATTCTTTCCTGAAATATCAAATGAAAAAGCAACAATATCGACTCGTTCGAGGATATCTCGAGTTAAAGCTATCTGGTCATCACGCCACTTATTTTGTGAATTCATAATTTCCTCCATTCTTTGATTATTATCATGTTTATGTAATTCAAAATTCGAAATTAAACTTAAGTAAGATTTCGTTCTTTGAAAAAATTATTGACTATTTCCTTGAAATCTGAGTCGTTTGAGTCAAGTTTATTAGCCTGGTTAATGATATCATCAAATGTAATCCAGCCTACCCTGTTTGCCATATTTATCCAGTCAGCATTAGTAAATTTTGTTCTATACGGCAAACACTTTTTCAAGTTAGATGCATTCTTGTATTCTAGGTATTTATAGCAGTAGAGACGGCTTTTTGCAGGATAAAGACTTTCAATATATTGGTTTCCCACTTTAGATTCCTTGAACAATTCAGGAGTCAATAGGAGAAAATATTTATGATCAATATTACAATCAAATTCTTCAAAATGATCATCAATTAAAGCATCAATATTCCTTATTATCTGATCTCTTCCAATCAAGTAAGTTGTATCATGGGAAATATCAGATAAAAACTTAGCCTCTATATATAACGCTATATTATTCCCATCTGTATCCTTTCCGCAAATATAAAGATCAAGGTTAGTACTACCTTCAATCTTCCCGTTGATTTTTATCTTCTTTTTTAAAGCTTCAATACGATCTGGATAAAGGTGCTTGATATTTGTTTCTTCCAATTTTCCCTTCATATAACTTTTTAAAGAATCTATCTTAACTAATTTTCGTTCAACTTTTACAGCATAGATAGCTGAAAATACTGGATAATCCATCTCCGAAGATTTCAGGATTGCATTTAATGCTGGGATACCCTTCTGAAGACTATCAGCCTCTCCGTCACCAAACAGTGCATATATTGCCATGAGGGTAAGCCAAGGTTCATCATGTTCAACATTGTTCAATTTCTTATGATATTCTTCCATCCATTTTTCAATCTCCTTTGATGGAAAGTATCTTGAGTTAGTTGTCTTCAATAATTCTTTTAGTTGTTCTTTCATATTCACCTCTTCTAGTTTATTCCATTTTCTCATCTTGATAGGTCTGGAAAAAATACTGCCCAATTTCATATAATTCTCTTCTCACCCACTCTGGATTAATAACCTCTATATTCTTTCCCCATTGCAAAATAAAGTGCAGCAGTTCTTGCTTCTGGTTCGTAGTAAATTGTATTCCAACCATTTCATCAGGCAACGCTTCCTCGACTAAATCCCGATTGGGCAGGTGCTCCAGGAGCATATCAGCTATCTTTCGTGAAGCTTCCAGCTCTACGGCAAACCATTTTCCTTCCCTAAATATGCCGAATTGGGTATCAATATGGTTTGAAAGATCAAAATCTTCTGGAATTACATATTTTTCCGGTAACTCTTGTACTTTCTTAATTCTGGAGAGGCCGTACGTGCGTAAATCTTTTCTATATTCATCATGACCAATGATATACCAGGCATTCCTGTGATGGATTAGTTTATATGGATGCAAGTGACAAACAAGGGGTTTATCATACCCAGGAACCTGATAGGTCAACTCAATCTTTTTTCTGGACCTTATACAGGAAAAGATCTGTAACCAGAATTCAGTATTCATTGCAACATTGCGGTCCAGAAGAAATATTGCATCAGAAAAAGCTGCCGTATCAACTACGATTTCATCCCCGAATGTTCCGGCAAATCGTTGCCAAATGGTATCAGCAGTTTCTGCCAATGGGGTTCCTTTCCAGGCATTCCCTAGATAATGGGATATAAACAGAGAGAGAGCTTCATGTTGATTCATGTGGATTGCTGGTAGAAAATATCCCTCTTCAGAGTAATAATATCCTCCCCTGAAACGATCGTATTCTATGGGGGCCCCTAACCTACAGCGCATATAGTCGAGATCCCGCTCTATAGTCTTATGTGATACTTCATAATGATCTGCTATATCAGCTTTTTTAGGATATCTCCCATTTCTGAATAGTTGATCAATATAGATAATTCTTTCAATAGTGTTTTTTCCCATAACTTTTCTTCCTGCACTTATAAGCATTAATACAACTCCAATTATACACGACTTATCTGTATATGGGCAAATTCTCTGTAAAACATTGATGCTCACTGCTTCCTTTCTTCATCGTATTCCGGCCATTTGAAAAAAATTCAATGTTTCTCTTGTTATAAGTTTCCGGGAGTAAAGGTACATGAATTTTTTCATAGTCAGGATCTTTATAACGATGCAATCTATATTTGGAAACATCAAAATAGATTGTTTCTGCTATGTGGTTTGTCTCTGATAATAGCCAAGGGAAACCGCCAAAAAGTTTCTTCATTTCTTTCTCATTCTTAAAGAATCGTTCAGGCCAACCCTTCAGCTGGGGTAAATAAACTATTTTTTCAGATCTTCGTGATGAATTGATATACTTATCAATCTCATTAGCATCATACTCATCTATAGCCTGCACACAATTAACTACTGAGAGAGGTACTTCAAGTTCATCACTGAGCTGAAGAGTATAGTTCAATCTCACTAAATCTATTGGATTCAACAGGTCACAATGAGATATTGCATGATACTTCGGGAAGATTGAAAGGTACTTTTCTATACGGTATTTTACTTCATGGTATTTACCTTGATTCAAGAAGGTTCCAATTGTTCCCGTATGAGTTAGAACCATGATGTATAATCCGTTTTTAATAGATTCAATTTCGTCAAGAAAAACATACGGATGGGATTCAGAATTCATTCTTAGATCAGCCCGATTCTGTAATTTTATCAAGCTTCTGAATCCAACTGTATTTCTCGCAAACAGTACTACCTGATCAGCTCCTTCTGGATTCATTTCCTCGGTTGAATAATTATCATGATAATAATGCATTACTGAAAACTCACATCCAATAAGCGGTTTTACAGCATTCTCCCTACAAATTTCTAAAAACTCCGGTACGCCTTCAAGTGTTGAAGTGTCAGTCAGTGCTAGATACTCCATTCCAAAAGTATTAGCTTTAAGAACTAATTCTTTTAGACTGATGCAGGATTCAAGAAGACTGTACTTTGATTTCGTGTATAGATGTGTGAAACTGCTCATGAGGATAGCATACAATACCTGGTGGACATATGATGTCGCAGAGAAGTAATACTTTTGTTATCGTATTCAAATGATTTGTACAAACACCATAGATTCTCATGTAATCTGAAAGTGCTTCTATTCTACTTGTAATGAAATCTTATTTTTGATTACTACTGATTCCCAGTTCGCATAAATTCCAGGTGGTTGATATGTATTAACCTCACTATTGTACCGCCCTTCTATACCTGTCATTTTATGCATAGAATCAGTGGCTGCAGCCTTTACTCCATCATCAGTAGCACGACTGCCCCCGTAAAAATCATTTCCTGGCCAGGAGACATGATCCCATGCAACAAAACTATAGAGATCACAATTTGAGAAATCGTCATCCTCTTCATCAAACTCTGTAACTTGTGATAGTTGAGGCACCTGTTTTAAGGACTTCATCAATGGTCGCACTCGAAATCGGACACTTCCTATTTGCTCCTCATACAGTTCACACTCGTTATATGGATCATAGAATACTAACGATATCATCGAAAACTGATCTGAATAATTATGAAGGATATCTATTAAAACCTGTTGCAGGTGTTTTCCCAGTTTCCCATAATACTTACCGGAGAATTGACCACATCCTAATCCAGGGATAGTGATTACTGCCTTCTTCTGCCTTTTTGCAGCACATAAATCAATATATTGGAACAAGGGAAGCAATCTTTGTTCATAGAGCTTATAGAAACCCCGGTGATTAATTTCCCCATGCTTAGTAACAGCTTCCAGATCACAAGGAATGCTTCCAAAGGAGGCTCGGAGTAAAGCTCCTGGTACATATAATAAAGTCGCTTGGAATGGCTCTTCATGAATAAGCGGGTTACTATGTCTTGCATCATCAAAAACTTTTACTGGCACTGCAATGCTGATATCCCCAAGAATGGAAAGTTCTTTTTGATTCCAGTCAGATCCATCACCAATCACTGAGGATTCAGCAAATATCTGGGTTCTTTTTGTGTTGATTAATCGGGTTAAAAATTGTTTTTCTGTTAAGTATGCTATATCAGTATTATTACATACCTCTCTTAGATGGCTGCCTATAATTTGCTCACCAGAAATAATTGATTTTCTATATTGTCTCAGCTCGGCCAGGGTGTTTGGGTGATATAGGATTCTATAATCTTTCATTTTTTTTACTTTTCAACCTTCTACCTTATTTTTAACTTCCAACTTTTTAAGAGACTGTTTTTGCTAATTCCATTTTTTACTTATTAAATAGAACCTTAAAGTTGATTCCTAAAATTCATTACTTTTTCTAAATTATTGCAAAACACCTTCTGATCAATTATTGATATTGGACTATTCCTATCATTTTTTATTACTTCATCAATTATTACCTTATCATGATTCATGAATTCTTTTAGATTACCAAGATAGTTGAAACTGGAATACTGCTTTTTCCAGAGGTGTTTAGATGTGGGTTTAAATCCTCCAAGCTTTGTGGAGAGATCGCTAAAAAATGGATCTAGGTCCGGTCTGTCTTTACAAGTCAAATATACATTTGAAAGCCACCCCTCTTTTCGCTTCTCAACAAAAAAACCTACTCTTGCTATCTTCTGAAATTCATCATTTCCATTCCAAAAAGATACCTGCAGATATTTATCATTCCCCAAGAACCAATATCCCTCTTTTAGTTTATTATTGCGATCTGTCTTTCGCATTGTGAAAAATATTGAGGCATCCTGCTTATGCTCCTCTATAAGAATCTGAAGTATTTCTTTATGAATTTGTAACATCTCTTGTTTTTGTCTAGCCATAATAATTTCTACCCCTTATTTGTCTTTTTTAACAGCCAAACTCCTTGTGGACAAACTTCTGCTGCTAGAAGTAAATTCCTTTTACGAAGATTGGTTGCAGCCCACCTCATATCATATTGCCATGTATAGAACAGTTCTCCAGATGAATCTAAATCTTGTTTATGTTTTTCCCAGATAACTTTTGCAATTTGTACAATTGTCCCTGCTCCACTCAACTCCTTAAGTGCTTCAAGTACCCATAATGAAAGATCATTCTTATTAGCCATTTTTTTACTCCTTTGAAAATATTTTTTTAAATTGCTCTATGAGAAATTCAAATTATTAAAAGCATCTGCTGTATCCTTTATATCACTCCATTGAAACTCATATTTCTCGCCTTCTGTCCAATTGTTTGGAAATTTAATTCTAAAAGGAGTACCGATTGCAGAATTCAAACCATCTGCAAGAACTGTAAATGAATAATTTCCATCTATTCTAGTTTCAGCAAAACCACTATCAAAAAACTGAGATGCAAGCAAAACAATCAACCCACATAAGGCATCAAGAACATTCCCAAAATTTGCCTTTTTAAATTCTTCAAATCGATTATGCTTAACAGAGTTATAATCTTGATACCAAGGCAATGATTTATAGTGTGCCATTTCAAACCACTTTGCAAATGGTTTTCGTATCTTATTGACCCCACGCCAATGGGGAATATGTACTTCATAAGAAGACAAATGGTGCGTTTTCTCAATTTTATAATAATCTTTATCCATACATCGATGAAAAGTTTCTGTTCCACCTGTCTTAAATCTTTTATACCCATTTGCCAATAAAATCCCTTTTAGGTTTGCTTCAACCTCAGTACATGTGCGTAGCATTAGTTCATGGATCCTGAATGAGTAGCACTTCTCGTTTTCATCTGATGGCTCAATATAATCAAATAGGGTTTCAAAATCCTTGTAAAGTAATTCTATAGCTTTAATAAATTGACCAGGATATTCAACATATCTTGGATCATTCATATAAAGATTGTTTCCACCAATATTTGGTCGATAAGTTCTATAATACGGTTTACTGAGTGACATATCCCCTCCCACATAAAAATCATTCCACCATCGCTTTAAGCAGTGCGTCCCTAGCATCTGAATAGAATTGAATATCTATTTTTGTGGCCATTTCATCTGAGAGATCATAAAGTAGCTTTCTACATGAAACAGGCACCAATAAAGCTGTTGCTCCTTTTTCCACTGCAAGTTCGGCTATGGAGACAATGTTATAAATAGGTTCGATTGAACCACCTAAGTTGATATCGCCAACTACAATCAATCCACCCCGTACACTCTTTTTCAGAAGGGCTGTTGCTAAGGCCAATAAAGCTGCTATCCCAATTCTGGAACCTGATTTTGCTGCATCAAAGGCTCTTAGCTGTACGGTGAACTCATGATGTCTTGGATCCTTATCCCCAACTAGCTTTGACGATCTAGAATAGAGATTCTGTTCAGCATATCCAATACACTCTTTGAATGCAGGGGGAACAGGTTTGTTTAGAATCTTCACCCCACTCCCAGGGCCTTCATTGATCTCAACTCTATATAATCCTGGATAATCTTCATTCCCACCCGGGCTGATACACCAAACTTGACCAGGTTCAAGAGGATCAGAACCGATACTATTCTCACTCTGAAGTTCAGGAGTAGATACAAACTTCTCCACGCCCTCTTCACCGATAGTATAGCTGAAATGAGTATTCCTGAATTCTGCTGCGCCTATGCGTTTCTGCTGCTCTTTCACTCTTCTTCTTGATTCCATTCCAATGCGAATAGCCCATTCTATATCTTCATCGGGAATACGCCCCTCTACAGTGGGATAGAGCAGTTTTAGCAGTCCGCTTACCGTTTTGTTCACAGCATTAGTATCTCTTCCAGAAAGTGAGCCTCCATACAACACACGATTCTGTAAAAGATTGACTCGAGTCTGAAAACGCAACTGACTCCAACACTCAGACAAAAAGTCACTTACAAGACCAAAATGATCTGTAAGTAAATCGTTATTGATTTTCGGGACATCCCAGCCGGGGAGATATGAATGAATTCGATCCATGAATGCCGTATCATCTCGCATTTCAAGTGGAAGCGGACCAAAAAGATGCCCAATACGCTGCTGTTGTTCGACATCCACATCAAAATTCCCAACCAACACAACAGAACCATCGGCTCTGATACTTTCTTTCCCTCGACTAAACTCCCCGGATTCCATATATCCTTTCATGATATTGATTCCATCTTTTTGATCGAAGGAGACACCTGAAACTTCATCAAAACAAACCACATCATACTGACATACAAGTCCTTTCTGCCCTGTACTATTATTCACAAACATCTTTGCTACAGTAGTTTTCCCCCCTGAAACTAGATGTGAGTGTGGGGATATCTGCTGATAGAGGTGACTTTTACCTGTTCCCCTGGGTCCAAGTTCTACAAGATTGTAATTTCTCTCGACAAAAGGAACCATCCTGAGTAATAAAGCGTTTCTCTCCCGCTCATTCAACTTATCAGGTTCAAAACCAACTGATCTAAGGATAAACTGCTTCCATTCTTCGGTAGTGAATACTTTTCTTGCCTCACCCAACTGCTCAAGCACATCACTCTTTGATAATTGAATCTCTCGCAAAAGCTCAATTCCAAATGGTCGACCTTGTTGCTCTTGAGCAATAGCGGCATCATAGGAAAGTGTAATCTCAGCATAGAATCCACCGGTGAGCATCCGTTCATGCTTGTTCACTAATTCATCAGGAATACGGACATCATTCAATTGAAGACTAGGAAGTGATGCGATATAGGTATCATGCTTTGCATCTAATCGTGCGGAGATGATATCGATGAGTTTTATCTCCCCAAGTTCCTTAGCCCGCATCTTGAAAAGTTCTTCCTGTCCTGCTCTGACGGTTCTAGACTCAAGCTGTCGTTGAACGATTTCAAGTCCTTCCTGTATCTCATCAGGATCTACACTTGCACAGTACCTTCCAAGGAGAAATTCCACTACATAGGTGGGAACCGGGAATTGTCTGCTATATTTTCTCACAAGATCCTTTTTCACCAGGAATCCATCTAATT
>Ga0307989_1001206_pt1 | contig 14487 bp, 13 predicted proteins | sample EllFjometagen185_FD_203164 | JGI IMG/M metagenome (GOLD analysis project Ga0307989, IMG submission 203164) | Marine microbial communities from Ellis Fjord, Antarctic Ocean - #185 | ecosystem: Environmental > Aquatic > Marine > Unclassified | place: Southern Ocean | collected 2014-10-08
AATTGGCGTCGAACCTGCCCTGACCCTGGTTGTTGAAGATTCTCCAACTGGCCTGAGGTCGGCGACTACTGCAGGTTGTCAAACTATTGGAATAACCACAAGTTGTGGTCGGAAATCCCTAAAAGAGGCGAATTTTGTTGTTGACAGCTTCGGTGAACTCGAAGAACTTTTAACCATTGTGTGAGGGATATGAATGAGTTGGTATAAACAGTTTGATCTGGTTTGGTTCCCAGTCGTTGATTTTGAGCGAGCAAAAACCTTCTACCGTGATGATCTAGAGTTTGAGCTGGTTCTTGAAAATGAAGAATCCAAGTGGGCTGAATTTCAAATTAGTCCAGGAGCAAAGATTGCTATCCATGGTGTCAAGGTAACCAATGCTAATCCCATCGGTGCTCTGGTCATCGATGTTGAAAACTTGGCAACATCTGAACTTTTCTTAAGGGGGAAGGGTATCAAACTATTCGATAAGGAAGAAATTCTCGGTATTACTCGCCTGGCATCTTTTACAGATCCAGATGGCAATGTTATCCAATTAAGCCAGTCTCTGGTAGGTTAAGCCGGCCTTCATGAGTGCAATTATTCTAGATTCCGCCATGGGATCCCGCCTCGAGGAGATGGGTCATAAGCTTACCGCACCTCTCTATGCAGCTACAGTTCTGCAGTCCAAAGCCGAAGATATCACTCAAATTCACAAAGAGAATATTGAAGCTGGTGCGCAGGTTATCACAACCAACACCTTTAGAACAACCCCATATTCCCTGCATCGAGCCGGACTCTCTGGAGTTGATGCTCACACTCGTGCGAGGGCTTTAACGCTGCTCGCTATTCGCCTGGCCTGGAAGGCGGTCCAAGAATCAGACAAAGATATCAAAATCGCCGCTTCTATTGGTCCCCTGGCCGATTGCTGGGAGCCCCAGGAATTTCCGGGCAATATTATTTCACGACCCTGGCATGATGCCCAGTTGGATAATCTGGCACATCATTCAACAGATATAATCTTGTTGGAGACCATGAATTCAGCGCGTGAGGCAAAAGGATTAACCGAACTGGCCTTGCGCTATGAAAAACCCGTCTGGGTTTCCTTTGTACTCAATGGAGAGGGAAATATTTATAATGGTGATGATATCGTCACTACTGCCAAATTTCTTGAGAAGAAGGGTGTCTCTGCCATTGGTGTGAATTGCTCGAATCTGGAAGTCTCAAAAATGGCTCTGGCCGAGCTACGTGAAGCTATCTCTGTACCGCTATTGGCCTATCCAAATGTTGAACTGGAACAGCCAGAGAGCAAGAGCAAGAGGAAGAGAAAGAAAAAGAAGGTAAAGATGGCGGATTTTATCACCTGGTCTGAAGAAGTTAAAGAGATGGGTGTCGAATTTATAGGTGGCTGTTGTGGTTCAGATCATACTCACATTAAAGCATTGGCCGATCATAATTCCTGATCCACTCCGTTGTTAGACCCACAAACCTTTTCCAACAAACTCACCGCATGGTTCAATAAAGAACGAGCTCATCTTGCCGTGCCCGGTCGAGGTGATTCAAATCCCTATGCTGTCTGGGTGGCTGAAATTATGCTTCAGCAGACTCAGGTCACAACTGTCTGGCCCTATTACAAAAAGTGGATGATAGACTATCCCACCATTTCTGATCTGGCAGCTGCCAAACAGGGTCAGGTATTAAAGCATTGGGAGGGCTTGGGATACTATTCTCGAGCCAGAAACCTCCACCGTGGAGCCCAATATGTCATGGAAACATATCATGGTGTATTACCTACAACAGCAGCAGAACTGATCAAAATACCAGGCATTGGCCCATATACTAGCGCCGCCATTGCCAGCATGGCTTTTGGAGAAGCCGTTCCCCTCATAGATGGTAATGTGCTCAGGGTGTATTCTCGACTCACTCGACTGCAAGTCAATATCATGCTTTCAAAAACCAAAACAAATATAAGTGCTGATCTAGCCAAGCTGATTCCATTACAGGAACCAGCTGCTTTTAATCAAGGACTCATGGACCTCGGGCGGGTCATTTGCACTCCCCGAAATCCGGATTGTTCAAGATGTCCCGTAAGTGGAGTCTGTGCTGCCAGGAAGATAGGTGATATAGAAAAATATCCTGTCAAGCCGCAACGCAAACCTGTCCCGCATTACCAGATTGTGGTTGGCTTGATCCGTCGCGATAACCGCTTGCTCATACAGCGGCGTCCAGAGGAGGGCTTGTTGGGTGGGCTCTGGGAATTCCCTGGTGGAAAAATTGAGATTGGCGAGAGTGGTGAAGAAGCACTCCTGCGGGAGATCAAGGAAGAGACTGAACTTGATGTTTACATCGGTGATAAGATTGGAACCATTCAGCATGCCTATACACATTTTAAAATCACCCTTACCGCCTGGTATTGTGATTGGACGAATGGTGGTGAGGCTCAAACCCATGCTGCCACCGAGAACCGTTGGGTTCTCATGGATGATCTAAAAGGTTTTGCTTTCCCAAAAGCCAACCGGAAGATTCTGGATCTTATCACTCCCCCTAACTGAGACTCGATTTAATACCGAAAAACTTGGATCCCACCTGACACATCGCTGGAAATTATCCATTGGTGAGTTTAACTTAAGGATCGTATTCAACTTGAAATGAGAGGCTCGTATGTTCCGTTTATTGCTTGTAGTAATTTTATCTTCTAGCTTTGGTTTTTCCCAGATTCAAACCTTACACCAATCAGTGGCATCCGTGGATGACCCCATGGCAATTCGCTATAACCCGGCTGGTTTGGGATTCAATAATCATACTGAAAGTATGTTGATGACCCACTTCGATGGATCTGTGTTTACCAAGGATTTTGCCTATTACAGTCAATCCAAGACCACTGGTTTTGGATATGAATGGGATGTCTTGTCTGCAACCAATACCTGGACATTTAGCCAGGGAGTCAAATTCGCCAAATCACATAGCATAGGTTTTACATATAGCTTTGATGATTCAGATTGGAAAAAAGGGCGCTATGATCTGGGATGGATGCATCGTCCTTTCCCCATGCTGGCCTTGGGTGCACATCTTCAGAATGCCTGGTCGGGATATAACGATTCACTCAAGCTCAACACGGGTGTCGCCTTTCAAAACAGAACCGGTCGCTATGGTGCTGGAGTAGACATGAGTCTGACTGAAGGTAATTCAGACCTATCCAGCTATCTCACCGCATTTATTGAGCCCCTTGAAGGTGTACGTTTAAATGTCTATTCAGAAATTGGCCAAACCAATTATGGCATTTCGCTGAGCATATTTATGCCCGATATGGGTGTAGAAAGTCACGGCAATTCCAGCAGTTTTTCATCACAAACCATGGTGCTGAGGTCAACAAGTAACCCATATCGTTCTATATTTGGAGAGCAATCTCTCAAGAAAAAGACCAAGACCTATGTGCGTATGAAGTTGGAAGGACTCTTTATTGAAGAGCCTGAGATGAAGAAACCCAGGTTTCCCATAAATATGGATTTCAATATCCCCTTTATAGGTGGTGCAACTTCCTACGGGAAGCAGCTGAAAAAATTCATTGATGAGATGAAAGCGTATACTGAAGATCCTGACATCGATGGAATGATCATTGATCTTGGGAATGTCAGAGCAGGGTTCAGTAAGATGACTGAAATGCGTGCGGCTTTCCAGCGTTTTCATGATGCAGGTAAAGAGATCATTGTCTATAGTAAATTTGGTATGGGAAATTCCAGCACCTATTTGCTTTCCATGGCAGATGAAATATATGTTCATGAAATGGCTGGCGTTGACCTGCGTGGCCTGGCTATGGAAGTAACCTTTTACCGAGGTTTACTTGATACACTTTCCATTGTACCTGAAGTTTGGCGTGTCAGTCCATTCAAGACAGCCGCTGACCCGTATCTAAATGATAATATGTCTGAAGCTATGCGCGACAACTACTCTCAGTTGCTGGAGGGCATATATGGTGAATTTGTCTCAGGAATTGCAGAAGGCAAAGAATGGGATCTGGACAAAACGCGTGAAGTCATCGACAATGGTCCCTATTTACTCACCAGTGCAGCCCAGGAGGTTGGTCTTATCACCGGAACCATGTATCCAGATGAGTTCAATGAGTATGTGGATGATCTGAATGATGGTGATGTCGTTATTCAAAAGGTCAAAACAAAACCAGAAATCCCAGGTTATCAGTATGCCTGGCGTGATGATAAGGTTAATGATAGGATTGCAGTGATTTATGCTGTGGGTGGAATTGTCTCTGGAAAAAGCAAGCGAGGTCCTTCAGGATCTACCACCATGGGTGATGAAACCATTGCCAAGGCGATTAAACAAGCTCGTGAGGACAAAAGTGTCAAGGCCATCGTTCTGCGCATTGATAGTGGTGGCGGTTCCGCTCTGGCGTCTGATATCATGTGGAGAGAGGTTCTTAAAACCACCGAGACTGATACTGCCAATATCAAACCCTTCATCGCATCCATGTCAGATGTTGCCGCATCTGGTGGTTACTATATAGCCTGTCAGGCCGATACAATTATTGCCTATCCATCCACAATAACTGGCTCTATTGGGGTCACCGGGATGCGTTTGAATCTTTCCCAACTAAAAGAACGCTTTGGTATTCATGTGGAAGGTATAAAAATGGGTAAACATTCAGATTTTGGTAGTTCAAATCGTCTTGCCACCGAGGAAGAAAATGAAATCATCCTGGCATCCGTCAACGATACGTATTTGAAATTTAAGGAGCGAGTGGTTAAAGCTCGTGAAGACCTGAATGATGTAGATGCCCTTGACAGTCTGGCTCTGGGCAGAGTTTGGACAGGTGTTGATGCCAAAAAGAGTGGACTCATCGATGAATTAGGTGGTTACTATGATGCCATCGAGCTGGCCAAAAAGGCTGCTGGAATAGTGGGTGATGTTGATATCCTGGAACTGCCGGCACGGAAACCCAATGCTGAATTGAAAAGATTACTCGGAGGTGATGTCAGAGTGAACCTGGCTCCCAACGTATTGGAGTCACTAGAGCTGAATGACCTCATTCCCGTTCTTCAGGGTGGTGAGATACAAATGATTCACCCCGTTCAGATCGATATCAAATAGTTACGGCTAACCGCGAATTGCACGAATTGCACGAAGAGGAAGAAACCAAGACTAGATTTTGACGGATTTAATTCATAAAGAATTGGCCTATGCCATCGTTGGTTGTGCTATGGAAGTGCACAAAACCCTTGGACCTGGGTTTTTAGAGACTGTGTATGAAGAAGCCATGAAAATTGAATTGAATCTAAAAGGATTGAGTCAGCAGACTCAAGTTTCCTACCCTGTGGTCTATAAAGGTCATCACATTAAGAATTTTGTCTGTGATATGGTGGTTGACAACAAAGTGATAATTGAATTGAAGGCTTTAAAACAACTTTCGAACATAGAGCGTGCTCAATCGATTAACGATTTGAAGGTTACGGGTATTGAACTTGCCATGCTAATCAATTTCGGGACGAGTTCCCTGGAATACGAGAGATTGGTTTTAACAAAGACACACATAAATCAAAATTAGTGAAATTCGCGAAATTCGTGGTTTCAATAAATGGATGAATAATGTCCCAGAATTTGATTGAAAAGATTGCCCAGGATTTTGCTGTGGGATTGCAGCAGGGTCAGCGGGTTCAATCAGGTGATACTCTTTTTATCACCCCTCAGCATCTTCTGACCCATGATAATACCAGTGCTGTCATGCAGAAGCTCAAGGCCATGACAGTCACATCAATCAAGAGACCTCATCAGCCTGTATTCGCCCTGGATCACAATGTCCAGGATCTAAGTGATAACAACCAGAACAAGTATAAATCTATCGAAAAATTTGCCAGTGAGATGGGAGTGGATTTTTATCCTGCTGGCCGTGGGATTGGGCACCAGATCATGTGCGAGGAAGGCTATGCCTGGCCTGGCACTCTCGTGGTGGCTTCCGATAGTCATGCCAATATGTATGGTGGTCTGGGCGTTCTGGGAACTCCATTGGTCAGAACTGATGCCGCAGCTATCTGGGCAACTGGTCAAACCTGGTGGCAAATTCCCCCGGTTGTCAAAGTTGAGCTCAAAGAGACTTTACATCCCGGTGTGACCGGAAAGGATGTTATCATTGCTCTAGCTGGTATTTTTAATAAGGATGAAGTGCTAAATCATGCCATCGAATTTTGTGGGGAAGGGCTCTCATCACTAAGTATTGATCAACGACTAACCATAGCCAACATGACCACAGAATGGGGTGCCTTAGCTGGTGTCTTCCCTATTGATAATATCACTTTTGAGTGGCTTGAGTCTCGAGCGGTGGCACTGGAGAGACGGGGATTAGCTGGAGTTGCTTCCGATGCCCTATCTGTCAATGGTTTTCATCCCAGACTAAATTTTGGAAACATTTCAAAGCTAAAACAAACTGCCCCCTATGCAGACCCCGATGCATTTTACTCTAAAGAAATCAGTCTGAATCTAAGTAGCCTTACACCACATATCTCAGGACCTGATCATGTAAAGGTTATCACTCCGGTGAAAGCCCTTGAAGAACAAAACATCAGGATTGATAAGGCGTATCTACTTTCATGCGTTAACAGTCGTGTGGAGGATCTGGCAGAAGCCGCTAAAGCAATCAAGGGACAAAAGGTTGCTGATCATGTTGAGCTCTATATGGCAGCCGCTTCGGGTGAGGTTCAGGCTGAGAGTACTCGACGTGGTGACTGGCAGGCTCTCTTGGATGCCGGTGCAAAGCCACTACCTACTGGATGTGGCCCCTGTATTGGCCTGGGAGAAGGTTTGCTCGCTGAGAATGAGGTGGGGATTTCAGCCACAAACCGAAATTTTAAGGGTCGCATGGGCGCCAGAAGTGCCAAGACATATCTGGCATCTCCGGCTATTGTGGCAGCCTCAGCAGTTGCCGGGAAAATTATGTCACCTTATTCCCAGAATGACTTGGAACCTGTGGTTGATATGGTGGTGAATGAAAAACCCAGCGAGGAAAGACCGGCTGACAAGATGATGGATGGTTTCCCAGTCACGGTCGAGGGGCACGTTCTGTTTTGTCACGCCGATAACTTGAATACTGATGGGATCTTCCCCGGGAAATACACCTATATTGATGATCTCAGTAATAGCCAGATATCTGCAGCAGCAATGGAAAACTATGATATCTCCTTTAGGGAGTTGGTACAGGCTGGGGACATATTGGTGGCAGGTTTCAATTTTGGGACGGGTTCCTCCCGTGAACAGGCCGCCACAACCCTGATTCATAGTGGGATTCGTATGGTATTAGCAGGGTCATTCAGCGAAACATATAAGCGTAATGCTATCAACAATGGGTTACTTGCTGTGGAAGCGCCTGAACTGGTACGAGCTTTAGTAGAAACATATGGTCGTGATCGTCCAACTCTGTCAACAGGAAATAGGGCGAGGGTTGATCTTCAAAAAGGAAAAATTGAGTACAATAGTAAATTATATGCCGCCAATTCTGTGGGGATTCATGTTCAGGAATTGATTCTGGCAAAAGGTTTGGAAAACTGGGTAAAGGAAAAGGTTTTATGAGCTTCACATCGTTTCTTCTCAACAAGACGACACCCGCCGGAGTAGAGCCAGGATCAAAACAATACCGCGGACATGTTGGTATGCTGGAGGGCTGGGTTTCCATCATTGGAAATTTCCTCCTCTTTGTGGTCAAAATAATCTTTGGATGGATGGCCAGTAGTATTGCCCTGATTGCAGATGCATTTCACACGCTTTCCGATGTAGCAACCTCCATTGTGGTCATCTTTGGCTTCAAGGTGGCTCAAAAACCCGCTGACAAGGAACACCCTTTTGGACATGGTCGAGCTGAGACCATTGCCACCTTGACCATTGCTATTCTCATGGCCGTAGTTGCCTTCGAGTTTTTAAAAGGTGCCATCGATCGCCTGTTCTTTTCTGATGCTGATATTGACGTGAGTAAACTGGACTGGCTGTTTATTGGGGTGATTTCGCTTACAGCTGCCGGGAAAGCCTGGATGGCTCATTTTGCCTATACACTGGGAGACTTGATTAACTCAGATGCCCTCAGGGGTGATGCGGTTCATCACAAAAGTGATGTTTATACCACAGTCCTGGTCATTGCTGGTCTGGTAGGAGCTCGCTATGGTATTCCACATGTAGATGGAATTATGGGTATCGCTGTCGCTGTCGTGATCCTTCACTCTGCCTATGATATTGCGCGGGATTCAATCGATGACCTGCTAGGAAAACCTGCTTCTGTGGAAGATATCCAGGAGATTTCTCAATTGGCGATCTCTGTGCCGGGAGCTGGACAGGTCCACGATGTCGTGGTCCACAACTATGGGGATCAACGGTTTATTTCCCTCCATATCGAGATCGATGAGGATTCCACACCTTCCGTGATGCATCATATTGCTGATAATGTGGAGCACAAATTGGCCCATGATCTGAACGCTCAAGTGGTGACCCATATTGACCCAGTTGCAATTACGGGAAAAAATGTGGTGGCGATACGAGATATCATTAAAGAAGCGATCTCTGTTTTCAATGAGAAATTTACGGTTCAGGATCTCCGCATTGTCGGTGATGATCCAGTTGAATCCATTTTATTTGAATTGCCAGTTCCTGCTGATTGTGAAAAGCAGGAAGAGATCGAAGCCTCCATCCGGGAAGCTCTGAAACTGGTCTATGAACGTGCTGCCGTGATCATTGAGTTTAAATCACAGATGACGGAATGAGCATGTCTGATCTGAAGGAAATAGGTGGTGTCGCACTTCGACGAGCTCAGCATGACACCACTGCGAAGAATAGAGGGCAGGGTAAAAGTTTAATTCCCCGAAGTGTCTTCCTGAGCCTATCGAAGAACGCAGAGGTGAGTGTGTGCAGGAGAAAAGAACAATGAGCAACTTCCCTTACAAACACATCATGTGGGACTGGAATGGTACCTTGCTTAACGATGCCTGGATGTCTGTTATGGTCATCAACAAGACCCTGGCAAAACGTAAAATGCCAACCATTGACCAGGCGCACTACCAACAGATATTTGGATTCCCCGTTATTGATTATTACCGTCGACTGGGATTCGATTTTGTGGATGAATCCTTTGAAGTTGTTGGCACAGAATTTATCGATGGATATGAAAAGCATAAATTTGACGTCAGCCTTCATGAAGGGGTTGAGGAGGTTTTAATAAAGCTTAGCTCGTTAAGAGTTAGCCACTCCATCCTATCTGCTTATAAACAGAATACGCTGGATGAATTGGTCGCTCACTTTGGACTTACCCATCGATTTTTGAAAATAGTCGGTTTGAATAATCATTATGCCCACAGTAAAGTAGACAATGCGATCAAGTGGATGTCAGAGCTGGAGTATAAACCTTCCGAAGTCTTGTTCGTGGGGGACACGGAGCACGATTTTGAAGTTGCTGAAGCTATTGGTGTGGATTGCGTTCTTATTCCAGGAGGACACCAGAACAGAGCCGTCCTGGAGAGCACCGGAGCGATTGTTGTTGATGGTATCAAAAATATTCTGAAGATGTAACAGGTTTGTCCCTTTCGCAGCGAGAATAATGTTGTCAAGCAAGTAGTCCAATTGCTTCAATTCTTCAATCTTAACCATTAATTTGGAGAACCTATGTCTACACGAACCATAGTCACACTTCCGGGAGATGGGATTGGTCGCGCTGTCCTTGAACAAGCTATCCGCGTATTGGATGCGGCTGGTTTTAGTGCGAATTATGTGGAGGGGGATATTGGTTGGGAGTTCTGGTGTTCAGAGGGTAATCCGCTGCCCCAGCGTACTCTAGATCTCATTGCAGACCATAAGGTTGGTCTCTTTGGTGCAATCACTTCAAAACCTAAGGATGAAGCCCAGGCGGCTCTCTCATCCTCACTCAAAAACCAGGGTCTCATATATTCCAGTCCTATTGTTGGATTAAGACAGCATTTTGGTCTGGATATCTGTTTGCGCCCTTGCCATACCTATCAGGGTAACCCATTAAATTTCATCCGCAGGGGCCGCGGTGATACCATTGAAGAGCCTGAAGTTGATGTAGCTATCTTCAGACAGAATACAGAAGGTTTGTATGGTGGAGTGGAATGGAGTTCACCACCAACTCAGGTGCATGAGGCTCTGATGACTCATCCAAAATTCAGACAGAATTTCGGTGACAGACCCATCAATGAGCTTTCCATTTCAACCCGCATCTTCACCAAGACAGCCACGGAAAGAATCCTTCGGGCAGCCTTTGAACATGCCAGGCGCTATGATTATCCCACAGTGACCGTTTGTGAAAAGCCCAATGTGATCCGTGAGACATCAGGCATGATGTATAAGATGGCCAAAGAGATACAGAGCAGTGATTTTCCAGAGATCGAACTGTGGAATACCAATATTGATGCGCAGATGATGTGGCTGACCAAGAAGCCTGAGAACTACGGGGTGATAGTAGCTGGCAACATGTTTGGTGATATTGTTTCCGATGGTTTCGCTGGCTTGATTGGTGGTCTCGGGTTTGCCGCCAGTGCTCAGATTAATCCAGATACTGGCATCGGGGTCTTTGAGCCCACCCATGGCTCGGCTCCAAAATATGCAGCTTACCAAACCTCCATTGTGAATCCCATTGCCATGATTGAGGCAGCTTGTATGATGCTGGATCATCTGAATGAACACTCCAGAGCAATTAGAATTCGCAAAGCTGTAGCTGATGTGGTATCCCAGGGCCAGGTTCAGACCTATGATATGGCCAGGCTTACTGGCCGAGAAGATGTGCTCCAGCAAGGTGCCGCATCGACTTCTGAAATGGCTGATGCCATCATCTCACGAATCAAAAAATGAGCTCTGCTCACCCAGGATAAACCCTCAATTCACTTGCCTTAGGCAGTCCTTGACTTGAAGAAAGGTCGAGAAGAAAATGTTTATTTAATAAATTAAGTATTTATTAAGTCATGAAATTTTATTTACTTTAGGCATTATGATGGATTTCATGGGAGACCGTATAAAGAAGCGACGCGAGAGCTTGAATATTCAAGCCTTAGAACTCGCCAATTCCATTGGTGTAAGTGCCAGTCTCATCTCACAAATCGAGAGAGCCAAAGCCTACCCGTCGATCCTGACTCTCAAAAAAATTGCAGATGCCCTGCATATCACTGTCGGTGAACTTATCGGGGAGCAAAGCAATTTGAATAGCCACCCCGTGGTTAAAAAGAGTCAGAAGAAATTCGTCAAGAAGAATAAAACAGGCACCAAAGCCTATCTGTTGTCACATCATGACCAGTCCAAACTCATGGATCCTTTTCTCCTGGATTTTCAGGGAGATGCAGATTCTACAGACATTATGACCACCCGGAATCCGGGACAGGAATACTGCTATGTTATTCAGGGTATGTTCGATGTCGTGATTGGAGCTGCCACCTATCGGATTAAGGAAGGTGACAGTTTTTATTTTACATCAGATGAGAACCATCTATTCACAAACACAAGCAAGGGACACTCACAATTATTATGGATAGTAAATCAGAATAATTGAGCTCCACTATAAAGGAATAAGCATATGAATAATAATTCGACTTTCACTCAATCAAATATAGAAGCACTTATGGAGCATCATGGCCTGGCAGATGGTGCAAAACAGATCATTCGGGATGAAAAGCTGATTCCGACGAGTTTGCTGGAGCGACTGGAAAGAAATTACCCCCAGCACTCCATGTTAACGACTGAGTCAAGAAACCTGTTTGCCCATGGCAAAAACAAATATTCAGGTTTGCCAGGCTTCAGAGAGGTCATCGGTATTCTAGAAGAGAACGGTATTCATCTCACTAATATCAAGGAACGTGAATTGTTCGTTGAAGTGTATGCCTTCCTGGCCACCAAGCATGTTCTGGATACGATTGATTGGGATAATTATGAAGAAGACCCAATATTCCAGCTGGTGATACCACAACCTGGGATGATCGACGAATCTGTCGTGGATGAATATAAACCTATCGAAGACAAGACTGATCGTATGGATATGGTAGTGACCTACCGTGATAAGACCAATCCTCATGATGGCAAACAGCTATTAAATCGTCCCTCCTTCACTGCTGATGATGGAGAATGGGAAGCCATTGATGGTGGCCAGCATAAGTATCCACCGGTCTTCCTGCTCTTGGATAAAACAACCCAGGGTTGCTTCGCCTATTGTACCTATTGCTTCAGACACGCCCAGGTCAGAGGTGATGATGATATGTTCATTCAGGATGATGTGGTTCAGGTGCAAAACTACTGGAGACAGCATAAGGAAATCACCGATATTCTGATGACAGGTGGTGATGCAGGCTATATGCCAACTTACCGATTTGAAGCCTATCTCAGACCTATTATGGATGATCCAGAGCTACAACATATCCGAACCATTCGGATCGCCTCCAGGGCTCTAACCTACGAACCTGGTGTGATCGTGAGTGAGCAGTGGAATGATACAATTAAAATACTTAAAGAGGTCATTGACCATGGTATCCAGGTTATCTGGGTCGCACACTTCTCAACACCAAAAGAGCTCATGAACATCCACACCCTGGCAGCCATTCGTCGACTGAAAGGCAATGGCATTCGCATCAGAAGCCAGAGTCCGGTCATGAATCATATCAGTTTGTATATGGATGAAGCAGGGAATGTAGATATTGATCGAACTGCTCAGAACTGGATCGACATGGGCAATATCTTTATGATGCTGGGTATCACCTTCCATTCCATGTATTGTGCCCGTCCAACAGGCGAACACGATTATTTCACATCACCTCTTGCAGATATGGATAAGGTCTTTTCAAAAGTCTTTAAGACGTTGCCGTCGGTTGGAAGACCCACACGTTTTATCACCATGACATCATCAGGAGGTAAAACTTCACTTCTGGGAACGACCACGGTCAATGGGAAGAAAGCCTTCGTCCTCAAGTTTAACGAGAGTCGTAACATGGATTGGATGGACACCGTCTTTCTGGCCAAATATGATGAAAAAGAAAATACGATTGAAAACTTGCTGCCCTTCGATACGGATAAGCATTTCTATGAAGACGATTTGAAAGCAGTTGAGAGTCATCTTGAGGATGATTTTCAAAAATATATGAAGAAACTGAAAGCAGAAAAAGAGCCCGTTTAAAGGTAGAAAAAAACTATGATCAACAAGCTGGTTAGGTCGGATGCTGAAGCAGTAGCCGATATTTATGATGGCGCCACAGTGATGATCGGGGGATTTGGTGAAGCCGGAAGCCCCATTGAACTGATACATCGCCTTATCGATCTGGGGAGTAAAAATCTCACGGTTGTAAGCAATAACACCGGAAGCGGTAATGTAGGCATTGCTGCCCTCATTGAAAACCGACAGGTCAAGAAGATGATCTGCTCCTTCCCAAGATCCACCAACTCGGTGGTCTTTCCAGAGCTCTACCGGGCCGGTGAGATTGAATTGGAGCTGGTACCCCAGGGAACACTGGCAGAGCGCATTCGCGCTGGGGGTGCAGGCATTCCTGCATTCTATACACCTTCCTCGGTGAACACACCTCTAGCTGATGGCAAAGAAATCCGCGAGTTTGATGGTCAGGCCTACGTACTGGAATATGGCATCAAGGCCGATTTCAGTCTGGTGAAATGCCAGACAGCTGATCGCTATGGCAATCTGACCTATCACAAGACGGCTCGGAATTTCAGCCCCATCATGTGTACGGCAGCTGAGATAACTATTGTCCAGGCTAAACACATTGTTGAGCCTGGTGGAATCGATCCTGAGGTGGTAATCACCCCTGGAATCTTTGTCAATCGTGTCGTGCAAATTACCGATCCAGCTCATGAATCCATACTAGTTGCAAACAAAGAGAGATACCCACGATGAGTACCACTGAAAGAGTCGGTTGGAGCCGCAATGAGATGGCTCAGAAGGCAGCTCAGGATATTCCTGATGGTTCTTATGTAAATCTTGGTATTGGCATGCCGGAGCTTATCGCTGACCACGTTCCACCAGGTATTGAAGTTATATATCACACCGAAAATGGCCTGCTGGGTATGGGACCCGTTCCAGAAGCTGGGCAGGAAGATGTTGAGCTTATCAATGCCGGAAAAAAATATGTGACAGCAATCGATGGGGCCTGTTTTTTCCATCATGCTGATAGTTTTACCATGATACGCGGTGGGCATTTGGATATTTCTGTTCTGGGGGCGCTACAAGTTGGTCAAAATGGCGATCTTGCTAACTGGTCTACTGGTAAACCAGGCGCAATTCCTGCTGTGGGTGGTGCTATGGATCTGGTCGCCGGAGTAAAGAATGTCTGGGTGATCACTGATCATGTCACCAAAAATGGTCAATTCAAATTGGTGAATGCGTGCAGCTTTCCACTAACCGGTAAAGGTGTCGTGGATAGAGTGTATACCAATCTGGCTATCATTGAAGTCACTGAAAAGGGGCTTCAAGTACGTGAGATGGCACCCGGTATCACTTTTGAGTATCTGCAGGAACAAACTGAACCT
>Ga0307989_1001208_pt1 | contig 14485 bp, 9 predicted proteins | sample EllFjometagen185_FD_203164 | JGI IMG/M metagenome (GOLD analysis project Ga0307989, IMG submission 203164) | Marine microbial communities from Ellis Fjord, Antarctic Ocean - #185 | ecosystem: Environmental > Aquatic > Marine > Unclassified | place: Southern Ocean | collected 2014-10-08
AAATCGACGATGAGGTTGCGGATATGTTTATGCACTACCGTTGGCCTGGAAATGTCAGGGAACTGGAACATGTTATCGAAGGAACGATGAATATGATATCCATCGAAAGCACCATTACAAAGCATCTGCTGCCTGACCACTTTACCAAACATTTTCCAAATACAGAGATCAAAACAATGCCTTCTGTGGGAGAGACTATATCAATCTCCAATTTAAAGGAAATTGAAGATGCAGGATCAAACAGTATCAAACCGTATTCCATTGACTATAATAGCCAAAATCTGAAGGACACTTTGACAGAAGTCGAAAATCATATCATCCAGGAAATGATTCGCCTTTGTAACGGAAATGCGGCTAAAGCAGCAAAGAATTTGGGAATATCACGGCAATTAATCTACCTTAAAATGAAAAAACTCGGCATTGAACCTCATAACCCATAAAACTTCCGACAAGAATACTTGTCAATTCAATGACTCATCTTTGCCTCTTTTGTTAAGACCTTCCATCATTTTTTATAAATTAATAAGATTATAATACCAGTTAAGTAGCGTATATTCAATTAAATTTAAATTTATATATTCTATTTTTTGGGCTGTTAGTATGCTCTTTGCGAATTGCCGTTTTGCGTCCTGAGAATCCTTTGATCATTTTTCCATTGAGCGGTATTTTAGCGCTAGCTTCTGGTGCGGGTATATCAATAAAATGAGGATTGCTCCCGAAGTATTCATTCAACGATAACCATTGATAATATCAAAATGCTGATTCGTTTATTCAAAGAGGGACTATTTAAGACAAATTTGCTATATCAGCTCAAGAAGCTGGAGCAAGTGGTTTTGGATTGATACTTATGATAATTGAACCAGCAGTAAAAATAAGCTTTTTAATGAAATTTTTTTCCAGATCAAATTATAGAGTGGGTATCAAACTTGCCAGACAGTAAGCGGTTGTTGTTTGAACCGCAACCAGAGAAAAGCTTTATTTAGTTACCATTTTAAACCAACAAGTATAAAAAATTTTCTAATATCAAGAGAAGGTGTTTTTAAGGTTCAATCTCATTTTAAATCTTAATCAATCCTGTGAAATAAGGGATACATCTATAGAGGAGAAACTCATGATTAATTCAGGCTCAACAGAAACAAGTCGCCCATACATGCGAATTTTAAAAGACGACCAGATAGAGGAAATTAAAAAGGCAGCCTTTGATGTGATGTTTAGCGTTGGCTTCAATGTTTTACATGAAGGTGCCCGTAACATGCTAAAACAAGCGGGGGCAGTCGTCGATGGGGAACATGTCCGGATCCCCGAATTCATTGTACGCCAATGTTTGTTAACGACCCCAAAAGGATTTACTTTATACGACAGAAATGGCAACCGCGCCTTGGAAGTTGAAGGCCGCAAGAGTTACTTTGGGACATCCACCGGAAGCCCCAATACTAAAGATGCCCGGACGGGTGAAATTCATCGCACGACAGTCGAAGATATTGGTATCGGGGCCAAGGTCGCCGATGCCTGTGAAAATATCGACTGGGTGATGCCCATGGGTTCTTCACAGGATGTCCCGGCCATTGCCGCTGATTTGTATGATTTCGAAGCCGTTGTAACGAATACGACTAAACCGATTGTCTTTTTAGGATATTCCGGACGAGGCACGGAGTTGGTCTTTGATATGGCTGCAGAAGTTGCAGGCGGTTACGACAAGTTGCGCCAAAAGCCCTTTTTAGCCGTTTATCCGGAGCCGATTTCACCCTTAGTTCAACCTGAAGAAACAATTGATCGAATTTTTGCCGCGGCCGATCGCTTTATTCCTCAAGTTCCAGGCTCAGCAGTACAATTGGGAGCGACCGGGCCAAGCACCATGGCGGGTGTGATCACTTTAATTACTGCAGAAGCGCTATTGTGTATTGTTTTGGCTCAGTTACGCCAGCCTGGGTGTCCTATTTGTCTGAGTGGAAACGTTCAAATTATGGATTTGAGAACAGGGGTTTTCGGCGTCGGTTATCCTGAATTAAGTTTGGGAATTGCTGCCCAAGCTGAAGTGGCGCAATCATTTGATCTACCTACCTGGGGATATGCTGGTTGTACCGATTCCAAAAGGGTTGATGCCCAAGCCGGATTGGAAAGTGGCTTCTCGATTATTACCCAGGCGTTGGCAGGACTCAATCTCATCCATGACGTGGGGTACCTGGATCAAGCTATGATTTGTTCAACAGCACAATTGGTTTTAGGCAACGAAGCTGTTGGCATGGCCCGTAAATTTATGCAGGGGATTACGGTGAATACTGAAACGATCGCACGCCAAGTAATCGAAGATATCGGTCCTGGCGGACATTTTTTAGGTCACAAACATACCTTAAAGCACTGTCGCTCAGCTATTTGGTCCTCCAAGTTACTCACTCGTGAACCTTACGAAAACTGGGAAGCTAAGGGCTCCAAAGAGATGGATCAACGTATTCAGGAAAAACTTGAGGATATTTTGGACAATCATGAGGTGGCTCCTCTGCCGGGCAAAGTCTTGGCACGGATTAGAGAAATCCGGGATGAAGGTGTAAAGGAACTGACCGCTAATAAATAAATTGATTTACCCACATAAAATAACAGGGAACCAGAATGGTTCCCTGTTCAGAAAGAGTTATTTGATAGGAAGTTACACGAATTGGTTTCAACATCAAGATTAACGATCATATCCGAACTAACCTCAGTAGGCAGGTAAGATAATCAAGGAACCAGATCACCAACGCCTGAAAGAATATAGTTTGGCTGATAGGCAAATTTATTTAAGTCCTCACGGGAGGTAACACCACTTAAAACCAAAACTGATGTTAGGTCAGATTCAATTCCAGCGATAATATCAGTATCCATTCTATCTCCAATTATGGCTGTTTCTTCTCGTTTTGTTTGAAGCTTTATTCTAGCTTGTCGCATAATTAATGGATTTGGTTTTCCAATAAAATAGGCTTTACGGTTTGTGGCTAATTCAATTGGTGCGATCAAAGCTCCGGCTGCTGGAGTAATTCCTTTCTCAGTAGGATCTGTTAAATCCGGATTTGTACCAATCAATTTTGCGCCATTTAATACCAAATGAACCGCTTGTTGAAGTTTTTCAAAATTATAATTGGTCGTTTCGCCTACAATTACATAATCTGGATCACTATCATTCATTGAAAAACCAATATTGTATAAGGCATTAGTAATTCCTGATTCTCCGATGACAAAGGCACTTCCTTTCGGACATTGTTTATGAAGAAATTCAGCAGTAGCCAGGGCGCTCGTATAAAAATGATCTTCCGCGATATCGATGCCAAGTCTCAATAGTTTTTCATGCAGTTCTCGGGGGGATCGTTCACTTGAGTTAGTAAGGAAGAGAAAATCTTTATTTTCTCTTTTCAACCAATCAATAAATTCCGGAACGTGATTGAGTAATTTGTTGCCGTGATAAATGACACCGTCCATATCAATGATGAACCCGGATTTATTCCTAATATTATCCATTTATTTGTCTAATTTAGTTCATTTTAGTGATGATATATTTTAAATAATCCTAAATTGTAAATTTTCAGTATCATCACGTCAATTTATGATTAAGCTTTTTGAATTAAAATAATTTGGACAAACGTCTTCTTATGAAGGATACCCTCGAATACTATTGTTCAAGTTGATGCTGTTTTACCTTATCGCACTGAAACAGCTGACTGAACCCTGATTTTTAAAATTTTTTTATGAATAAAAATAGGTGTTTGGTTTTAAAAAAAGTTAAATATTTGGTTTATATCTCGTTTTGTTGGTGTTGAAATAGAGAGGAAACATTCGAAATATTTTTTTTGCCTTGTTGGAATGCCTAAGGGATTGAACTGGAAGAACGCCGACTCTTTGGGGCTTAAACGGGTTCGCACATTGGTTGAAAATCAGCTAGACGGTTCAATAGATGTGGAAAGTAAGAACAGAACCAAATTTACAATCAAATTCAACATCGTATAGGTCTCATGTCCCCTGATTTAAAACGTATTTTTCATTGACAAACATACACTTTAGAATATGTATAAGATAGATATATATGTTATATATTCTTTCTTTTGTTTGTGTAATAAGGTAAAAAAATAGAATTTTTTTTAGGAGAGTGTAATGAAAAAACAAAATTATTTGAAATTGATATCAATCGTTTTCTTAGGCTGTTTCATGAGTTATCAAGCGATTGCTGCAGAGAAAATTAAAATCGGTATTAATGTCCCGCTAACCGGTTTTGCCGCTTCTGACGGAGAGTCAGCTCTAAACGGAGCTAAGTTGGCGATTGAACAAGTAAATGCTGGTGGTGGTGTGAAAGGGCAGGAAGTGGAATTGGTTGTCTATGATGATCAGGCAAGTCCCAAACAGGCTGTTCCCATTGCCAATAAACTAATTGAAAAAGATCAGGTTGTCGTTGCGGTTTCCGGTAGTTACTCTGCACCGACCCGTGCTGCAGCCGGCATCTTTCAATCCGCCCAGGTACCATATATATCTGCTTTTGCTATCCACCCTGATATCACAAGAGCCGGAAATTATGTATTCAGGACCACTTTCATGGGTGAGGTCCAGGGAAGAGCTGGTGCTAAACTGATTGGACAGGATATGAACAAAAAAAGAGTTGTTTTGATTACTCTTAATAATGACTTTGGGGTCTCTTTAGCTAACGGATTTAAAGAAAAAGCGGATAGTTACGGAATAAACATCGTTAATGAATACCGGTATTCCATAAAAGACCGTCGATTTGGTTCCATTGTTGCCAAAGTTAAGTCTGATAAACCCGATGCAATTTATGCAACCGGCTATTATTTTACAGCAGGTCCTTTGATAAGCCAACTCAAGAATGCGGGTGTTAAAGTCCCGATAATTGGACAAGAAGGCTATGACGGACAATATTTTATCAATATTGCAGGTAAGGCTTCTGAGGGTGTTATTATTACAACATCTTTAGATAGAGATTCAAAGATTATGGAAACCAAAAGCTTTATTCAGCAATATGAAGCCAAGTATCAGCGCAAAGTTGATATGGTGGCGGCTTCAGCTCATACCGCAGTTAAAGTTGCCATTGCAGCGATATCAAAAGCCGGTACCAAAAATAAAGCTGCGATTCGAGATGCCATTTCAAAAACTCATTTAATAGCTTCAACTGGATTGATATCCTTCAATGGTCTGGGAGAAGTGGTCAAAGATGTTCAGGTTCAAATTGTCAAGAATGGCGAATGGAGACACTATTCCGTTATTAGTGATCCTGTTTTATTGGCCCCTCCCCAAAAATAGTGTGTAATAATAGGTGTAAAATTTCCAAACAGATCGCAGTGAATGGCTAGAAAAGTGGGTGGCCGAATTTAGGCTACCCACTCCCCCTTTATCAAACCTACCATGAATGTATCAGGGGACACGCTTGAAAAGCCAAAAATCGGAAAGGCATTTGAATCTAAAAGAAGTTCACGATGGCGAAATTGAAAAGCTTAAAACAATTGCCGTTCACCGGTTAGGGCTGCATGCAAATCAATACCACAAAACGGAACTATCGCCCGAGCAATGGGTTCAATTTGCTTTGTGATATAATGGCTATAATCCAGTGGGGCAGATTGATAATCGACTGGTTCAGGGCCATTGATGGTCATTACATAATGAATAATATTTGGCGGAAAGTCTAAAAGCCTGGCTGCTTTGACATGGGGCGGAGTTGTTTTGGTATAACTTTCCAGCGGTTTTCGCAGGGCTTTTCGATAAACCAGTTTATCATCCTTTTTGCCAGACCGGATCTCCCTGACAATTTGTAGGATATAGGACTCCAGCTCAGCCGCCTCTGCCTCATGAAATAGCAAATCAAACAAACCCCGTTGAAACTCATGGGACATATCCGTCCAATCCCGGCGAACGGCCTCCATTCCAACAATTTGCAATTCCTCAGAAGCTTCTTTTTTGATCAATCCTGCATAACCCTTGGCGCGACCCCTACCTGACTTCCCTCGTGAGGGAGGTAATAATAGTTTTGAATAGAGCTTTTCAAATTCCAATTCCAGCCGTGAAGTAACACCAAATTTTTCCAGGATATGTTCGCTTAATTTCTGGTTGGTTAATTCACAAATATCATTTCCTTTTTCATGTGCCTTTTCAAAAGAAGTCTCCTTTGCTAAACCAACATCCATCGGTATCTCCATACAAAACAGTATAACCCTCTTTTTCAAATAGATCCCGGCACCACCGTAATAAATAAGCGCCAAAATAAGTAATAGACCCCACAATCTTGTTCGATGCAAAACGGCAATTTCTGGTACCAAAAATACCATAAAATGAATTCATAACGATTTTATAGGTATAAGAAGCAAGGTCATTTCCTTTTGCTTTGGCAGCGGCCCGACGATTAAAAAAAACATCCAGCATTTCTGGAAGAATGCCTCGTTCCCTTGCGAAGCGAACCCCGTTGATGGTTGTAATGACTGCTTGGTCTTTTTTACGAACGGCTTGAGCCATGGCCAGGGGATCAATGTTAAGCGTCCTTATAATTGAGGGATACAAGCTTTTAAAATCAAATACAAAGATATTGGTATGTAAACCCACCTGGGGCGCAAAAACATATCCACCAGGAGCCCCCTCCTCAGAGTCAAGCGCTGGTTTTGGATTAGGCGCCACTCGTTTTCTCTGATAGAGTTCACTAAAATATAAGAATTCAAAAGCAGCCACACTGCCCCAGGCCTGCTCTAATGACAGGCCCGTTAATAACCCTCGTTGGAGCGTCAATCGAATCAGATCTTCTTTTTCCAGTATCTCTAAAACTAAGCGGGCATCTTCCAGACAATATTCTGCAAACAGATGCCGATCTTCAATAAAAGTTTTCTGAATGTGATCTGCCATATTTCCAGAGGCAGCCGTTTTAAGCAGCTTTCCCCGCCCCAAGGTGGATTGGGCCACTGTTTCCAATCGATAATCATTGTATCTCTTAAGGGTAAATCGGACCAAATGCATCGCATCCAATACCTGTCTTCCGGGAATAATAACCCGGCTACTTCCCCAAAATTCACTGGCTCGGTAGTAGCAGTTGTCGATTGAGCGACCAAGTCTGAAGGGTATCTGATGTACCTTAAATCTCTCTTCTAATACTTTAAAATCAAAATCAATGACATTCCAGCCAGTGATGATATCAGGATCAACAGCACGCATCCGGGCTGTAAATTCTCTTAGAAGGGCTTTTTCATCGGAAAAACATTCAATTGGACTGGCTTCATTTTCAATCTCTGGACCAACGACAAACACAGTCTCTATTCTGTCTTTTAACAGCGGACCTTCACCAATCATTGAAACAGCAGTAATTAATGAAACTTCAGAGTTCGTTTCAATATCGATGGATAAAATGCTTAATTCCGGCTCTTGGTTATCAAATTGAATCACGGGGTTATAAACAACCCAATCTACTTCTTTGCCAGGTTTCCAGTCTCCATCCAGTTGAATTGTACCACGGATGCCACGATCAATTAAATAGCGTTTAGTAATGGGGATATCTGCTTCAAATACTTCTATATGCTTTTGTTCCAGGTCTTTAGCCAGGGTCTGAAGCGAGGAGTGGTTTTTCCCAAAAACTTTAATGAGGGGCTCATCTGCCATGGTTTGAAAGTCCGTTGAGCACCATAAAACCTGCGCTTTATCAATGGAAGACTGAGCCTGCCTAAAATCTTTATCCCGGAAATAAAAATAAGATTCCATCTGGCGGTCAACAAAACCAAAGGTTTCGCCATTGGAAAGTTTTCCAATTCCAAAAATAATCAACTGTCCTTTAGGACTCTGTGAGAAGGTATTAAGCAGGTAAGCTTTTTTTGATTCAGTGGACATCAATTAATCTGGTTTGGTATTATAGTGACCCTTATTTTACAGGCAAATAAGGGTACACGTAGCAACAAAAAAGTACATGTCCCCATATTTCCCTTGCTATGAGTCTTGCGATTTCCGTAACAAATAAAAGTACGTGTGCTCTCATTTTGCTATTTTCAGATTTGAAGAAACTGGCATAAGGCAATGAGGTCGGTATGAAAAGGCATGTCATTAAAAGTGTTCGAACTTAATTGAGACGTTCATACTTCCGGATCTCCAAAACCTCCCCCCCCAGGAGTTTCAATTCTTATGTAATCTCCAGGTGTTGCTTGTATTTCATTTTTTCCACCTAAATAGAGATGACGCCCATCTGTTTTAAAGAAAGTATTAAATCCTTTTAATCCTGGTGAACCCCCATTAAGTCCATAGGGCGCGAAAACCCGACGTTCAGATAAAATCGCTACATTCAGCTCGGCTAAAAACGCCACTTCCCTGACCAGGCCATCTCCACCATTATAATTACCGGATCCACCACTATTTTGACGAATAGAAAACTCGCGTAACATTACCGGATAACGGCGTTCGATAATTTCTGGATCGGTAATCCGTGTATTGGTCATATGGGTATGAACACCTGATTGACCATGCCAATCTGGTCCCGCGCCGGCGCCGCCACCGATCGTTTCATAATAACCAAAGGATCCATCACCAAAGGTGAAATTATTCATACACCCCTGGGAAGCAGCAGCAATTTTAAAGGCTTTAAAAACCACATCCACGACTCTTTGTGATGTCAGCACATTTCCCCCGACGACAGCAGCTTTGTCTGAAGGAGATAATAGTGTCCCCGGTTCCAGTATAAATTCAATTGGATTCAAACAACCCTGATTTAAAGGAATTTCCTGATCCACCAGACAACGCAGGGAATACAGCACAGCAGAATAGACAACAGCTTTGGGAGCATTTAGATTTCCCCATAGTTCAGGGCCGGTCCCACTGAAATCAAAAATAGCACTACCATTCTGCCGATTAATCGTCAGCGTTAAATTGATGGGTGATCCATCATCCAGGTAATCAACGGCTTGAACCTGGTCGATCTCCTTTAGTTGATGTTTCAGTGAAAAAGCTTTTAAGACGTTTCTAACTGCTTCTTCAGCATTCACCTGGATATGTGTCATATATGCAAAGACGACTGCTGCTGAATAGTGATGAATCATATCCTGCAAAAGATCCATCCCTCTTTGATTCGCTGCAACCTGAGCTTTAAGGTCGGAGATTGTATCCTGAAGTTGCCGCGTCCCACTGATTTCAGGTTGTCCACTCCTTCGTTTTATTTTTCCGGGCGCCAATAAAATATTGGTTATTTCTTCTTCATTAAATCGTCCCTTTTCAACTAATTTGAAGGACTTGATGCAAGCTCCTTCTTCTTCCAGATATCTGGAAAAAGGTGGCATGGACCCCGGTGAAATTCCCCCAATATCTGAATAATGGCCACGATTTGCCACAAAAAAGATGGGCTTCTCCTTATCCCAAACCGGGGTGATAACTGTAATGTCAGGTAGATGGCTACCGCCAGCCGCAGGATGATTGGTCACCAGAACATCCCCGGGTACCAATTGATTTTTTTGAATTTCAATCTGTTTTTTAACCGCTTCACTCATGGCTCCCAAATGAACAGGAACATGGGGGGCATTCGCTACCAGATCACCAGTGGCATCAAAGATGGCACAGGAAAAATCTAATCGTTCCTTTATGTTGGTAGAGATGGCTGTTTTTTGAAGCGTTCTTCCCATTTGTTCAGCAATGGACATAAATAAATTGCTAAAAATAGATAGTTGAATAGGATCAACATCTGTACTGAGGGTTCGGTTTATCAAAGAAGCAACATGAATACAAATATCCCCATATTCAGTAATTTCGGCTTGACATTGAGGTTCTATCAAAATTGTGGATGTATTCTGCATGATAATGGCAGGTCCATTTATCTGATGCCCCGGAGCTAAATTTTCCAGTTGATAAATACCTGTTTTGAACCAACCTGCTTCAAAATAGCAGTCAGTTTCGGCAATCGGCTTTAAGGTTGTCTGAGATGAATTCATCGGGATTTTTTTTATATCTTCTGATTGAGCGATCGCCCGAACACGAATGTCATCAATAATGATATCTCTATTTTCCAAATTAAACCCGAATTCCCGAAGATAAATATTTTTAAAACAGCTTCTAAAGTCTTTATCTTCTGGTTCCACAACCATAATCGCAGTATCAGTACCGTCATAACGTAAATTAAGATATCTTTGTATCACTAAGGGTTGGGTTTTAAATCCCTGATCAGTTAACTCTCTTCTGGCTTTAGATTCTAAATTATCCAATTTTTTTCGAATGATCTGCCAGTTTTCAGAATTGTAGACAGTAGAAGCCGGTTCCTGTTTTTCTGATACGATATCTGCTAAACCCATCCCATAAGCCGACAATATTCCGGCGAAACGATGGATAAAAATCTGAGAAATACCCAGATCTCTGGCGATGGCACAAGCATGCTGTCCACCTGCACCACCAAAGCAGGCTAAAACATGTTCTTTAACATCATATCCTCGCATCACTGAAATTTCCCGGATGGGGCGCACCATCACTTCATTGGCCACCTTGATAAATCCAAGTGCGATTTCTTCAAGGGAGAGGGCTTTGAAACCTTTTTTAACATGATCTTCATTAATCGTATCACTAAGCAATTCAAACGCTTTCCGACTTTCCTCAACATCCAATGGTTGGTCCTGATTTTTCCCGAAAATTTTAGGGAAATAATCCGGTTTTAATCGCCCGAGTACCAGATTGGCATCGGTAATTGCTAAATGACCGTTTTTTCGATAACACACAGGACCTGGATGTGCTCCGGCTGATTCAGGTCCTACTTCAAACATGCCATGTCGAAAAAAGAGCCTGGATCCGCCCCCGGCTGCCACAGTGTTAATATTCATCTGGGGTGCCTGAATGCGAACGCCTGCTGTTTCTGTCTCATGAACCAATTCGTAATCACCGCCATATCTGGAAACATCAGTGGATGTTCCACCCATATCGAAACCAATAACAGCCTGTCGGTTCATTTGTGCATAAGTTGTTTTGGCATATCCAACCACTCCACCGGCTGGCCCGGAGAGGATTGCATTGCTGCCTTTAAATTTATTGGCAGAAACCAAACCACCATCTGACTGCATAAATAACAAGGAGGTATCCTGCAATTCATTTGAAAACCCCGATTTAAAACTATCCAGGTATTGCTTTATATGTGGCGTTAAATAGGCGTCAATCGTAGTAGTATCTCCTCGTGATACCATTTTGATCATCGGCATTACCTGATGGGAAAGTGATATTTGTGTAAACCCAATCTCCTGAGCAATTTTTCCTACCAGCAACTCATGATCATAAAAAATAAAAGCATGAATAAAGACAATCGCCACACTCCGAATACCTGAATCATACGCCTGCTGGAGTTCAGATCGAATATGGTCGGAATTCGGTTCTGATAGTATTTTAAGTTGTTCCCCTGTCGTGGCCGTGACGAATTTTCCCGTGGATGCTTTATCTGAAGGTTGAACCGGACGAACCCGGGCCGCTACTTCTATTACCTGTTTATATAATTGTTCGGGTTTTTTAATCACTAAATCAAAGATATGAGAACGGTTTTGATTACCAATCTTTAATAAATCACCAAAACCTTTAGTGGTCACTAAAACGGTGTCGGCACCTTTTCGCTCAAGCAGCGCATTGGTCGCCACTGTAGTCCCCATTCGAATCCATTCAATTTCAGAGGCATCGACATCATTAGCAGAGGTCGTTTTTCCAGTAACTTCTTGAAGTATTCTTCGGATACCCTCCCGAGGTGCGTCTGAATAATTCTGTGGATCTTCTGATAGTAGTTTGACCACTTTGAAGGCATTTCCTCCCGGGACTTCAGCATAAACATCTGTGAAGGTACCGCCCCGATCAATAGAGAATTTAAATTTTTTAGTCATAGGATTGGTATTAATAGTCAATTCATAATTTTATTTTTGGGGAAACTACCCTTCGATATTCGATAAGCGCACATGATCAATTAACTGAGGGAAAAACAGTAGGAAAGTACTCTCATAAACATGATAGTAATCTTCAACTTCTTCTATGGCACCGGAAAGATTGTTTTCAAAACGAATTCTCTGGGACATCCTGTTAAATACATAGCCCATGGTTTCCAGAGAGCCATAGCTTCTGAACCAGTCCATGTCCACCATGCGCGTTACCACCGTCGCCATTGTTTTGGGCATGATGGCTATATTGTCTAAAAGTGCTTGATAAACCTGATCCACAAAATGATTAAAATTCATCCCGGAGTAGCGCTGCCAATGTTTAATCAGAAAATAATCGAACATGACGTCGGTGATAATTCCCGAAAATCTTTTTCTGTCAGGGCTTAAGCAGTCTTTTAAGGCGTTAATACTTTGATGACTATCAGTGAAGGCATCCACCACTTTGTGATTTTGAATGCCCAAAGCGATTGAAGATGGCAATTGTTTAATATCAACCCCTTTCATAAAATCGCCCATGAGATTACCAACCATAGAAAATGGATCTTTTTTAGCGAGAAAGAGATGGGCTAAATAATTCATGGTTAAAATTTCTGCAATTCTGATTGCTTTTTGTTTTTTATTTGAAAGGTCACCATTCGATTAAATACACTCATCATTGTGTCTTCTTGATGAAGGGTTTGTTCAATTTTTAGTTGGTTACAAATTTTTAAAAAATAGTAAGTGGCCTCAATCGTTGATAAGCAATGTTTTTGTGGCTGTTTTTTAATAAGGAATTGAGACGGCTCGTCATTATTAAAAAGTATATGTGGTAAATTTTGAAGATTAGTACTGATATTCATCATTTTCTTCGCACAAGCCCAAGTGGCATCAATTAGAAATATATTAATTGTTTTTCCCTCAGAGGGATCTGGTAAAACGTTATTTTGGGATATTTCCTGGGCTTTAATACCCGGATATAAGATCGCAGAAAACTGATCGGAAGCGTTAATAATGTCATTGATGCGCTTATTTAGGGTGAAATCAATATCAACAATGATTTCTGAATTTTGCAAAGCGAGATGGGTTAATCTTCCGGTTCCGGTTCTCTGCCGCCTGTCTTCCTTAGGATGCATTAGGATGACAAAGTGGATATTGGTTTGAAATGGTCTAATGTACTGGCAATAACAATTATTTAAGGGCCGGAAACACTGATAACACATTTGTCGGTAATTCTTTTGATTCAAAATTGGTATCCCTGGTCAACAATAACGCTTTCTAGCTGAAAATCAAAAGGTCCGGCAGAAAATGTTATTTATTTTGTGGTTTTTATTTAAAACCCTTCGGCGCTTGATGGTTCCCTGAACACTGAATTTGCGATACTTTGAGCGAAGAACGAAGGGTTCTGAAATCAGGCTCTCACTACGGGTCTCGCGATCGTCGTTACAAGTCTGCCAATAAGATAGAATCGTATCGTTTCTGGAAGAATATGTCCCCTCATTTTGGCTATTATTAGACAATAGAAAACAATGATGCTTCTGAAATTAGAATTTCTGGAAAATATTACCAGATCATTGTGGTAGACTTCTCTTTGGCTTATTTTTTTCAGGATTTTCCTTGAAAATTAATTTATCTGCTGGATAAAAAAATCCTAAGCCTGCCGGATTAACTGGTTGACAAAAGGTGATATTCATTGTTTGGTTAAGGGACTCTCAGGCATTGAACAGCATCATCATACAGGTAAAATGAACAACAAAACAATCAGTATCATACAGGAAGGTGAAACACTTTGCGATTTAGCAGCAGAATTGGTTCACAAAGGTGATTATCAATTGGCAATCCATCATTATGAACAAGCAGAAGCAAAATTTAAATCCGTTCAGGATATAAACTGGATTGTATTTGCACAGCATGAAAGATTTATCTGTTTGCAGAACCTTGAAAACTATGAGGTAGCCGCTCACCTGTCAAAAGAGATTATCGAAAATTATCAATTCCTGGAAAAGTGCGAAAATCTAAGCCTCTTTTTAATTCAATTGGCAAACGTTTACATGGCAAACAATAAAAATGGAATTGCCATCGAGACCCTGCGCATGGCCGAAGATATTGCTTTAGAGCATCAAATGACCCATATATTTGCCCATACCTACTCTAATATCGCTGCCTGTTTAATCAATTTACAGCACTATACCGGAGCCCTGGAGTATCTAAATAAGGCTATAGCAGAATACCAACAACAGAATCAAGAACATGGCGTCGCCTGGTGTTATGAAAATACTGGCCGTTGTTATGAGGAACTTTTTTTAAATGATGAAGCAGAAAAAAATTATTTCAAAGCGCAGAGGAGGTTTGTGGCCTTAAAGGAGCCCAAATCTGCACTAGGCGCCTTAAAATCTTTGGTTAATTTGTATGGAATCTCCGGTAAAAAAGAGAAGGAGAAACAAATACAGGATATCATTCTTCAAATTGAAAACTAACCACAAATTTCCTAAATAGTTTCAGAAAGCCATTTTTAAAGATTTATATTTCCTGATTATTCATATATCGATTTGCTTGCATCAGAACTAGCATCCCCCCCCAAATTAAATTTAATCTGAGCCGATTCCATGGATAATATATTCAATCCGAAATTATCCTCT
>Ga0307989_1001209_pt1 | contig 14480 bp, 13 predicted proteins | sample EllFjometagen185_FD_203164 | JGI IMG/M metagenome (GOLD analysis project Ga0307989, IMG submission 203164) | Marine microbial communities from Ellis Fjord, Antarctic Ocean - #185 | ecosystem: Environmental > Aquatic > Marine > Unclassified | place: Southern Ocean | collected 2014-10-08
AATGGTCATTGTCCCCACAGAGCCTGTCGATATGAGAAAAGGCTTTATGGGGCATATGATGCAATTACTGGATCGGGAAGATAATGAAACAGCCAGTAAAGTTTTTTCGGAAATCGGATATTTTTTAGCCATCACCTGGCTTGAAACAGAAAGGCTGTTAAAACCGGATGCCAAGTCAAGGCAGTTGTTCGGCGGATTATTGACCAACAAGAAATGCTATCAACTAATTCAAGATGGTGCACACTCATTAATTAAAGATTTGCATTTTGACATCGCCAATGAAAAAATGGCCAACACTTCCTTAATGAAACAATTGGAAAATCACCCTGGTTATACTGTCGGCCAATTCGCTTTAGCCATCGGTGCCGTTTATTACGCTAACCAGGGATTATAGCAAGATGAAATAACTATGACTGAAACACCCTATGACCTTACTATTATCGGATCTGGAGCAGGGGGCGGTACACTTGCCTATGCCCTGGCAGACTGGGGTAAAAAGATTCTGCTCCTGGAACAGGGACCTTATTTACCAAAATCCACTGATAATTGGAGCCCTGAAGCTGTATTCCATCATTCTCGTTACAAAACCAAAGAAAAATGGCTTGATATTCAGGACAATCCTTTTTCACCCGGTATGAATTACTACCTGGGGGGAAATACTAAAGTTTATGGAGCCGTCCTGACCCGTTTAAGAAAACGGGATTTTGAGAATATTCAACACCTGGGAGGGCTCTCACCAGAGTGGCCGATTTCATATGAAGATTTAGAACCTTACTATTCAACAGCAGAAAATATCTATAATGTCCATGGCGTTCAAAATGAGGACCCAACAGATCCAAGGGAGACTGAATTTCCGCTGCCACCAATCAGTCATGAACCTTATATCGACGATCTTTCTGAATCATTCAAGAAATTGGGTTTGAATCCCTATCACCTTCCTTTAGGTATCAATCTCGATGAACAAAATCCCAGAGCAGGAAAATGTGTTCGCTGTAAAACCTGTGATGGATTCCCTTGTTTATTGGATGCAAAATCAGACGCTGCCGTTAATGCAGTGGAACCTGCTTTAAAACAAGGCAATGTCACCTTAATTCGTAATGCGAAGGTGCTCAGGTTAAATACCAGTAGCAGCGGTCGTGAAATCAGCTCAATCGACACCGAAATAGATGGCGAAAAACGCTCTTTTAAAAGCAATATCGTAGTGGTATCATGTGGAGCTGCGAAATCAGCCGAGTTATTACTTCGCTCTGCTAATGAATCTCATCCAGAAGGGTTAAGTAATTCATCCGGTCAAGTGGGGAGGAATTACATGGCCCATAACAATGCTTTTTTGATGGCTGTTAAGCCTGGAAAACCAAATACAGCCGTATTCCAAAAAACACTGGGTATTAACGATTTTTACTTTAACGACAAAAGTGGAAAGTATCCATTGGGCAATATTCAATTGGTGGGTAAATTACAAAAAGGGATGTTAACAGCTGAGAAACCCTGGGTTCCGTCTCCAATTCTTGGTTACCTGGCAGACCATAGCGTAGACTGGTGGATTATGACAGAAGATTTACCGCACCCGGATAATCGGGTGACACTGACATCCAGGGGAGATTTAAAACTCAGTTTGAAGCAAACCAATACTCAGGCGCATAAAGAGTTAATTCAAACATTTAGCAGCTTGATGCGGGATATTGGTTATCCATTAATTCTTTCACAGATACTGGGTGCTGAGACCTGTTCCCATCAGGTGGGTACAATAAAATTTGGTCACGACCCTAAAAATTCAGTGCTAAATGAGTTTTGCCAGAGTCATGATATTCATAATCTCTTTGTGGTTGATGGATCATTTTTCCCTTCCTCTTCCGCGATGAATCCGGCCTTAACGATCATGGCACAAGCTCTGAGAACAGGCGATTGGATCAGAAATAATTATGAAAATTTGTAACACACGGATATATCGTTACTTTTTATCTGTTTTTGTAAGAAATTCATTTTTTTTATTTTAAATCGAGGGCACCATGAAAAATACCACAATGAACGCTATTGTCTTTGAATCAGAAGGTAAGCTGGCCTTAAAAGATGTTGCTATTCCAACCATCCAAGAACCCGAAGACGTCATTGTAGAGATTGAAGTGTGCAGCATCTGCGGCACTGATGTCAAAATAATGGATGTTCCTCCTGGTTACGCTGCAAAGCCTGATGTTATTTTGGGTCATGAGATCGTCGCTAAAGTCATAGAAATCGGAGAAAAAGTTAAATACCTGAAAATAGGGGATCGTGTCGTTGTAAATCCAAATGATTTTTGTGGGGTTTGTAAATACTGTTTAAACAATATGCCTAATCAATGCGAATCAATCAATGCCTTAGGTGTTTTTACCGATGGTGGTTTTGCTGAATATGCCAGAATTCCGGAAAAAATATTATATAAAATTGCACCCGATCTTTCAGCCCGAAAAGCTGTTTTTGCAGAACCATTGGCTTGTGTTATTAATGGCATGGATAAAATTCGGGTAATGCCGGGAGATAGTGCTTTGGTTATGGGAGCTGGTCCCATAGGATTACTGGTTGTCCAGTTATTAAAGGCGTCAGGGGTTTCACCCATCATCGTCTCGGAACCATCCAAACTGAGACAGGAGTTTGCACAGAAAAGCGGTGCTGATTATGTTATTGACCCTCGGGTGGATGATCTACCATCATTTTGTCAGGAAGTGACTAAGGGTGGTGTCGACGTTGTTGTTGAATTAGTTGGATCTCAAATAAAAGCAGCTATCCAGGCTGTTCGTAAAGGGGGAAAAATTTTACTTTTTGGTTTAAATACTCAGGTTGAACCTCAAGTTCCTCAAAGTGAGATTATTTTTAAGGAGATCACCTTATATGGAACTTGGATTGCGAACGCTTCTTTTTCCAAAGCTGTCAAGGTTCTGGAAAGCGATATTTTAGATGTTGAATCACTGATTACCCATACCTTTCCTATATCAAAAGTTAGAGAAGGCTTGGATTTGCTAAGGAGCGGTGAGGCGATCGAGATTTTAGTCGATCCCAAAATAGTGTAGATAGACATTTTCAATTGAGTTGCCCTCATCGTCATGGCGTCATCCTGACGAGGTACGGGCAGGATCTTATCCCTCGGAGATAGAGGTTCGACCCAGGTTGTCAATTCTAACATCTAACCGGGCACCGGTATGATAAACTTTGAATGACAGGAACAGAAAATACTCAATGTGATTAAAAACTATTATCGTTTAAAACTATAAAAATTAAGGAAAAGGTATTTTTTTATGTTAATGGCCGAAAGACATCAATTGATCCTTCAGATTTTAGATAAAGAAGGTAAATTGATCGCCAGGGATTTGGGCCTGGAGCTGAACGTTTCAGAGGATACTATCAGAAGAGATCTGGGAAAACTTTCGAAATCAGGAATGTTGCAAAGAGTCCACGGAGGAGCTCTACCACGCTCACCGGGTGCCGTAAGATTTTCCACCCGTCCCCAAACATCTTCTGCTAAAATCGCCATGGCCAGAGCGGCCATTAAAATGATTCATGATGGCCAGGTTATTATTCTGGATGGTGGTACCACAACTTTACAAATTGCGAAAGAATTTCCACTGGATTTGAAGATAACAGTCATTACCAATGGGCCACCAATCGCACTCATTCTAGCAGAACATCCCAATATTGAAGTGATCATAGCGGGGGGCAGACTCCAGAAAGATTCAATAGTCGCTACCGGTGCTGAAACAATTAATATGTTACAGAAGATTCGAGCCGATTATTGTTTCCTGGGAATCTATGGTATTCACCCTGAAGAAGGGATAACGAATCCAAACCTGGAGGAAGCCTACGTCAAAAAAACGATGATTGACCGGTCGGCAGAGGTGATTGGTCTGGCATCTGCAGAAAAATTAGGGACTGCCACAACTTATACAGTCGGAGCGATCAACAACCTAACACATCTAATTACCGAAAAGAACGTTCCCACTAAAACACTGGAACCCTATAAAAATCAAGGGATTACCATTGTGCAGGTTTGATTGGAGATCGAATATTTATTTGTCAAAGGACAAAAAAGTTGTTTATCGCATAAGTCATTTATATGGAACTTTAATATCAAGTCGTGGGGTTTCTACAGCGACTCCATTCATATAGGTCTGTTTCTCCAATTCTGGAAATCTTAAAATGAGAGGACATGTACTTTTATGTTAGGTGTCCCCTTATTTTGCGGGGCAATTAGAATGACGGTCGCTATAAAAGGATATTTTGTTTTCAAGTAGACAGTCATTTTCTATTCGATTTTTAAGAAGCATCAATAAAAACAGAAGGGTTAACCCGAAACTTGTCCGCAAGTTTTTTTATAGGCTTTAAATTCAAATCACGAATACCGCGTAGAACTTCTGAGGCATTCCCCTGGGAACCGAAAATATCTTTTAAATCAGTTTGTTTCAAACCATGCTGATCCATCAGGAATTTAATCATTGCTATGGCATTTCCCTTGGTACCAAGTTCTTTGATATCTTGATCTTTGTTCTCATAAGCATCAATCAGGTTGCCTAAATGAACCATCAAACTAGCTAATGGATGTTTTTCATCAGCGCCAACCGCTTCAATCAGCTGGTCTAAAATAGACAATGCATTTTCGTAATTTTTTTTATTTTTTATCGGGCTTAAAATTCCCGAAATAGGAGTCCATAGTTGAGATAAATTTTCAATGTCTTGAGGTTTCATGATTTTTACCTTCCTTTTTTGTATTCAGCATGAGTTAACACACATCTGACATATACAACTCCAGTGTTAAAATGAATGGCTGTTATCAGTCTGTATTTATTTCTCGAAATATTAAAAACAATCAAATTTTCTACCAAGTCAGCCTTTGGAAAAGTCAGCTTTAGTTCAGCCAGATTATGATAATCATTACCTGTAATTACTTTATACCAATTATCCAAAGGTATTTCGGATTGTGGGTGCCTAAACCAGAAATCCTTTAGTTTCTTTTTTGATATGATTCTCATATTTAATATTTATATCATTCTGAGATATTGTTACAGGTTTTAAAAAATCTTGATTTTAACCTGATAACTAGAACCACAGTAATCTGGTTATTGATTTTTTCTAATGGAATAATAAATCTGTCGATCTTGAACCAGATATCGTTCATAATCAATTGTATCTGGAGCATACAACGTCCCCTCAATGCTGATATTGATCCCATATACTTTACATGTGATTGACGAGTTGAATACAAATGAATACAATAGGCCTAAATATTATTCATGTTTTTGAATATCCACCACTAAAACCTAATTAAGAGGAAAAAATGTCAAAAACAGTAACATTGCGAATTGATGATCAAGTATATCAAACGATCAAGTTGGCAGCAGAAGGGCAACGCCGAAATTTATCAAATTTTATAGAATTTGCGACACTGCAATATTTATCATCAACGACATATGTTGATGAAGTGGAAATGAATGAAATATTAAGCGATAAACAATTGGTAAATAGATTAAAAAGTGGATTGGATGATATGAAAAAAGGAGATTACACCATTGTCTGATTTTAATATTGCTGAATCAAAAACATTTTCTAAAACAAAAAATAAAATTGATAAGCAGCTTTACCAAAAAATAAAAAATGTTGTGTATCCCCAACTTCGAAGAAATCCATTCTACGGCACTAATATTAAAAAATTGAAAGGCGAATTTGAAGACTACTATCGATACAGAATTGGAAGTTATCGACTTTTCTATTTAATCGATAGAAATGAAGTAATCGTACTAATCATCGATTTTCAACAAAGAAAAAATGCTTACCGCTGAAAAATCTAACTATGTTGAAAAAAAAATGGTGGAGAAAAAGGAAAAAGGGGGACGCCCTTGCCTTTTTAACTTTTAAATGTATCGGTGCCAAAGAGAGAAGTGTGTTCAGATGATAAAACGAGGAAGGACAGCACAACATCTTGAAAACACAATGTTGTGCAATGTTTGCTAAAAACAAGATTCAGCTTTATGTGCCGATTCTTAATTTGGTTATTTCCAGTTTTTTTGCATGTTATCGAACTCTTTTTCGACTTCCACTGGAATAGGCTCCGGTTTTATTTTCATTTTCTTCAAGGTCAACTCCTGAAGGCGTTGTTCCATTGTCTTTTTACCTGCAGCTTCCCATTTTTGTAGGATTGTTCGATCAAACAGATCGGAGTATTTAACCTCTTTGAAATGTGCCATGGTGTGTTTCTCCTGAAGGTAATTTCCTCCGGGGCCGACTTTATCTATTAAATCAAGGGCCAAGGTCTCCTTGCTAACAGGAATTCCCTTCATGTAGTGCTGAACATTATCAACGATATCATTAACCAGCACCATGAACTCGGGAGATACCATAGAACCATGATCCATCCAACTACTGCAATCGTGGATGAGCCCAGATCCGATAATACCGGATGACAGACATTGCATGGCAGCTTCTGCTCCGGCTTGGGCATCACAGAATTTTGAATCCGTCGCCCCCGCCGTACCAAAGAAAGGTAGCTTATAAAACTGAGCCATTTGAGCCAAAGCGCCGGTCATCATACTTAATTCAATGGCTCCGTATGAAAAAATAGTGGTTTTTAAGTCCATAACAGAAGTAAATGCTCCGAAGACGAACGGCGCACCCTCACGTACGAGCTGAGCTAATACCAAACCGCTGAGTGATTCCGCCGCTGACTGCACCATCGCTCCTGCAAATGTTGCCGGTGTTGTTCCTCCACATTGTGAACACGGCGAATTGATAGTGGGAATGTTCTTTTCCGCACAATAGATCAGTTTTTCAATCGCCAAATCATAATACACAAGTGGCGATATTGGCTCCGAATAATGTACAAGGCAGGGGGCATTTTTAAAATTCTCCTCTCCACCGCATAGCATTAATGCCATGTTGTACGTATCTTTCACACTTTGAACATCTTTGCAGCAAAATACTAACGGTTTTTTACAATTCGTCAGCGTATGACGGGCGATCACACGATCGGCGATATTGGCATCAACATCCGCTGCCATGCCAATCGTCATTCCCCAATCAAAACTAGGTAATGCATCACATAAAGCAGCAGTGACTTTGATATGATCACTAGTAAACCGCTCCCTGATTTGAGTTTGCGGATTCATGTAATCTAAACAATCCAAACTGGGGCCAAAGTAAGAGTTGTCACCTTCCAAACACACCGTCCGCTCACCATTCTGTTTGGCCAGTATTAAACGTGAGGGTGCTTTGCGAATAGCATCCTCCACCATCCAACTTGGAAAGCGAACACGGTTACCGTCGACCCGTGCTCCGGAGCCAGTCAGAATTTCCAGAGCTTTGGAATGAGTAATCTGGACGCCGGTTCTTTCCAACAATTCCAGGATTGCTGCGTTAATTTGCTGAATTTGGAGATCGTTGATAACCTGTAACTTAGGTCGAAATCTAATTTCATCGATTTGCATATCCATATTCTTCTCCTTTTGATTGAATTCTATCCAAAGGATTCACACAGTTTTCTTCCATATGTTACATTAGTGTGAACCCGAGTTCCCAAGAAGTATTTTATGAAATTAATCTAAATCAGTTTGATCTCATTTTTGGTGCAACATCAGAGTGTGCCAAATGGAGTGATATTTTGAGCGAAATTATTATGAATTACACTTCAAACCATTCAAACGGAAAAAGATTATGGCAAACTTTATCAGTAATCGCTTTCAATAGCCACTTATATTGAAAAATAAATTTAACCAGGGAAAAGGGGGAAAAGAAAGGAGGGAATAAAGTAACTCCTCAGAAAAGGTTATATTTTCGGCACAGGTTTTCAATATATTAGATATCTGATAATCTTTCTCATATGAAAAGAAAATCAAAAATTAAAACCGGCTCACAGAAATACCAAAAGGCAATTAACGAAGCATTCTATGTCGCAAAAAATAATGGTGGAGAACTTGTAAAATCAGAAGCTTGGAAAAACCAACAAGGAAAAATGGTGAAATATAGTTTAGCTTATATTAATCAACTCATTTTCGCTGGAGATAACGGTCGTGTTCTGGGCTATGATAATACTTATCACTACCATCATCGACATTATTTGGGTGAGATCACACTGGTTGATGATTTTAAGAGTTATCAAGATTTAGTAGATCGTTTTGAAAAAGAGATAAAGGAGTTCATAAAATGGGAATAGAAATTAAGAGTGGCAGTCTAGCTGATTTTTTTGCTTCGGCGAAAGATACCGCAAAGGAGGTTGATGAAGGGAAGTTGATCACTAAAAATAACATTATCTGGATAGAGCCAGTGGATCTTTCAAGTTTGCTTAAACCTGAAAGAATAAAACTAATTAAGATTCTGAGAGGAAAAAAGAGATTTGTATTCAGTAACTTGAAAGCCGAAATGCAACGCACTGCGACTAGTTTGAATAATGATCTCAGACTTCTTGCCAAATACGAATTGGTTTGTACGTTTAACGAACCTAATGCTGGATATGGCATCCACAAAGTAGTTGAACCATTGTTTGGTAATAACAAAATTGAATTCAGGGCAGAGATATAGTGGCTTTAACAGATAGCCGAAGGTGTCATGTTTCTGCCACCTCCAGAAAAAGGGGGACGCCCTTGCCTTTTTAACTTTTAAATGTATCGGTGCCAAAGAGATGAGTATACTATAATTTTTTTGCAATAAATGTTTTTAAGGTAACCGTATCATTGTAAAACCCACGAATACCTTCGCCAAGTTTTTCCGTCGCCATGGCATTCTGATTCAACATCCACCTAAAAGAGCTTTCATCCAGATTTAATTTTTCAATAGATTTTTTTTGACTTTCTGCCGGGTCTAATTTTAATGGTAAATCTCCTGTGTCCTGCTGCAGTTGCTCTAATAAATTGGGGCTAATGGTAATTCGATCACAACCGGCCAACTGTTCTATTTCTCCAGTATTTCTGAAGCTAGCTCCCATAACGACAGTCTGGTATCCGAACTTTTTGTAATAGTGGAAGATATCGGTTACAGACAACACTCCGGGATCTTCTTCAGGAGCAAAGGTTTTTGATTCCTTTTTGGCATACCAATCCATGATTCGGCCGACAAAAGGAGAGATCAAAAATACTTTGGCTTCCGCACACGCCACTGCCTGAGCAAAACTAAAAAGGAGCGTCAGATTACAATTGATCCCTTCCTGCTCCAGTTTTTCTGCAGCTTTGATCCCTTCCCAGGTTGCTGCCAATTTAATCAAGACACGCTCCCGGGAAATACCAGCCGCTTCATAAAGTGAGATTAGCTGCTGCCCCTTACTAATCGAAGCCTCTGTTTTAAAAGATAGTGTGGCATCAACTTCTGTAGAAACACGTCCCGGAACAATTTTTAGCAATTCCAACCCAAAATTAACTGCTAATTTATCGATGATGTTATTGATTTTAACAGCTTCAGAGCCACCTTGTTTTTTCCCCCAGCTGATAGCTTCTTCAACTAAATAAGCATATTGCTCCATTTGAGCGGCTTTTAATAACAAACTGGGGTTGGTGGTGGAATCTTCCGGTGTATATTTTTTTATGGCATTAATATCTCCAGTATCAGCAACTACTGTTGACATGGTCTTTAACTGATCTAGTTTATTTTTCATTTAATTCTCCTTTTTATAAAAGATGAAACTTTTAAAAATCATCGTCTTTTTAAATCCCCAATCGATTTCGACGTAATAATTCACCATTGGTTTGATTTGAAGTTGGGTTATGATTTTCCAAAGGAATAATTTTTTCATGGATCGTATCCAGAATCCAGTTTTCCTGAGGGAAAAACATCTCTTCCAGTTCCGGTGCCGGGGTAATCCAGTTACGAGAACCGACAACAGCAATTGGGGCATCCAGATAATCAAACGCTAGCTGACTAAGATTGTTAGCAATCGTATGCAGATAAGATCCTCGTTCGCAGGCATCAGATATCAATAAGCCCCGTCCGGTCTTTTCCAGAGAGGACACCAGCATGTCGTAATTTAAAGGATTAATTGATCGTAAATCAATCACTTCTGCATCAATGCCATATTTCTCTTTTAACTGATCCGCCGCTTTTAAAGCACCATAAAGTGCACTACCTAACGAGATGATTGAAATGTCGTTTCCTTTTTTACGAATGGCCGGTTCACCAAATGGTATTTCATAATAGCCTTCAGGAACGCCTTCCTCTACAAAATCTTCACCGACATCATAGATACCCTGACTTTCAAAAAATACAACGGGATCTGTGCCATTCAAAGCTGTATTCATTAGTCCTTTAGCATCATAAGGTGTCACCGGATATACGGCTTTCAGACCAGGGATATGGGAAATCAAAGTTGTCCAGTCTTGTGAATGCTGGGCTCCGTATTTTGCCCCAATAGAAACCCTAAGTACAACCGGCATCTTAAGAATGCCACCGCTCATGGCTTGCCATTTTGAAAGCTGGTTAAATATTTCATCCCCTGCTCTTCCCATAAAATCACAGTACATTAATTCAGCAATCACTCTTCCACCTTCCAAACCATAGCCCACGGCTGCACCGACAATGGCTGCTTCAGAGATAGAAGAATTAAAAATTTTATGATAGGGTAATGCTTCTGTGAGCCCACGATAAACGCCAAATGCACCACCCCAATCGCGATTTTCTTCCCCAAAAGCCACCAGGGTAGGGTCTTTACTATACCGATCATAAATGGCTTCAAAAATCCCGTCTCTGATATTAAAGCGTTTCAATTTCGAAACCGCTTTCCCGTTTTCTACAGATTTTCTGACTTTTCTGGCTATTTGTTTGACCCGAACATTTTCCTCCAACGGTGTCTGCATTTCTATCTTACCTTCAGCCATTCTTTCCTGACTTTGATTGGAAAACATAACATCTCCAATTTCTTCGGAGGCTAACGTCATTCTGGGGCTAATATCCAAATCAGTGGAAAGACGAAAAAGCTCTTTCGTTTCATTGGTAATTCTTTTATTAATTTTTTTCAGATCTGCGGGCGTAGCCAAACCAGCTTCTATCAGCTGTTTTCCATAGGTTTCAATAGCGTCCACACCTTTCCAGCTTTCCAGCTCTTCTTTGGTTCGGTATGAGTTGACATCAGAAGGAGAGTGCCCGCTGATACGGTAAGTGATCACATCTAACAAGACCGGTCCTTTACCCTGTTTTAGAATTTTTTTCTTTCGTTTTAGGGCATCCATCACAGCTAAAGGACTATAACCGTTGACACGCTCGGCATGCATTTGATCGGGATTCACGCCGGCACCAATTCTGACCAGTTTTTCATAGCCCATGGTTTCCCCGTTGGTTTGCCCACCCATGCCATATTGATTATTAAAGGCATTAAAGATGATCGGTAATCCGCCACCCAACGAACTATCCCATAGTTTTCGATACTGATCCATGGCTGAAAACATCATGGCTTCCCAAACAGGACCACAACCAAAAGATGCATCGCCGATATTACAAACAATAATACCCTCTTTTCGATTCACCCTTTTAAAAAGTGCTGCTCCGGCTGAAATGGTCGCTGAACCACCAACAATGGCATTATTAGGGTAGATACCAAAAGGGGTAAAAAAAGCATGCATCGATCCGGACAAGCCTTTGTTAAAACCAGTATAGCGGGCAAATATCTCAGCATACGCGCCATAAATGAGAAATTTTCGACCTAAATCTTTAACATTGCCTTTATGATTTTTTTCCACAATTTTTAAAATTTGCCCGCCAAAGAAAGATTCCATAATTTCCATTAATGTACTTTCTTCTAGTTTATTGACAGCGGAAAAACCTTTGGCCAGAATCTCGCCGTGGGAGCGATGGCTACCATATATGTGATCGTTCTCATTCAGATAAAAAGCCTGTCCGACAGCCGATGCTTCCTGTCCTAGAGATAAATGCGCCGGCCCTTTATGGTCGTACTGCATTCCCTGATAGATCCCTTCTTTTTTTATTAAATCCAGTGATGTTTCAAATTCCCTGATATACTGCATATCAAGGTAAATCCCTAATAACTCTTCTTTGGTGAATTCTTTTAGAACATCTTTAATTTTTTTATTATACTGATTAACCGGAATATCCTTAAATTTCAGCTTTTCTTTTTTAAAGGAACTCTTTGGTGTAATTACGATATTTTGGGGCATTTGGACTCCTTAATGAATAATAGTTTCTTTGATAGCTTCGCCAACGGTCGGATGGGGGAAAATAATCTGTGTGATATCATGAACACGCATTTCATTTTCAATTAAGGTAACGGCACCCCAAATCATTTCCGAACAAGATCCACCGATAATGTGAACCCCTAGAATCTCATTGTATTTCTTACCGAGCAGTACTTTGCAGGTACCCATTTTTCCTTCGTTTTCAACCAAAAACCGACCGGCAATTCCCAATGGTTTTTTGATCACTTTATACTCTATATTTTTTTCAATGGCTGCTTCTTCTGTCAAACCGACACTGGCAACTTCAGGGTGACTATAAACAACTCCGGGCATGGCCCGATAACTCATTTGATCTTTCTCCCCAATCATATTATTAACCGCCACCTGTCCTTCACGGGTAGCGCTGTGCGCTAATAGACATCGTCCTGTGATATCGCCGCAAGCCCAGATTCCTGAAATATTTGTTTGCCCGGCTTTATTGACCTTAATACCAGTACGATCATAATCTACCGGGATTTCATCCAATCCCAAGCCCTCTAGATTTGGCGTTCTTCCGGTTGCCATCAGAATCAAAGCTGAGGTTTTTTCCTGGTGTTGATTATTTTGAGTGAAGATCACTTGATTCGATTTGATATTTTCCACTTTGGCTGATAGGAAGAATTCAACACCGTCCTTTTTTAAGGACCGCTGTAACATCCTGCCGATTTCATCATCAATACCGGGGCAAATCTTATCCAGCATTTCAACGACCGTCACCTTGGTACCCACCGAAGAAAAAAAGGATGCAAACTCAATCCCTATTACACCACCACCAATGATGGTTAGCGATTCAGGTATTTCTTCAATATTTAAGATACCGGTTGAGTCCAGTACAAATTTGGAGTCTGCTCCTGGTATTGGTGGTTTAGCCGGTCTGGAACCGGTAGCAATCAGGATATGGGTTCCTTCATAGATCTTTTCATCAACAGCTACCTTTCCTTTAGATAAAATTTTGGCTTTCCCGAAAGCAATTTCTACCTTGGCAGTCTTCAGGGATGATTCAACTCCCCTGGTTAATTGTTTAACAATCTTATTTTTTCGTTTAATAACCGTGGGCATATCAAAAGAGGGATCCTTTAAATTGACACCAAACTTATGGGCTTCCAGGGCTTCATGATAAATTTTGGCAGAATGAAGCAGTGTTTTGGTAGGGATACAACCGACATTCAGGCAGGTCCCACCGATATATTCCTTTTCAATCAGGAGTACTTTTTTACCCTTTTTACCGGCATATAGTGCGGCTTCATATCCTCCCGGTCCTGCGCCGATAATGATGAGATCAAACATAATCTGCTCCTTATTGTGCTAATAATAAATTGAAATTCTCGATAAAATGACGAAGATCTTTCAGAAAAAGAGAAGCTTGCCATCCATCAACCACTTGATGATTAACAGTTAATGAAAGTCCCAGTTGATCCTGATAGACAATTTCCTCACCGTCACGAACCGGTTTGAGTTCAATGGCATTGACCCCTAGAATTGCAACTTCCGGATAATTTAGAATGGGAGAAAAGCTACTAATTCCCAATGCACCCAGGTTACTAATTGTAAAAGTACCTCCCTGTAAGCTGTCTGGGTCAATGGTTCCCTCTTTGGCATGCAGGGCTTTTTCTTTAATAGCTAATGACAATTTATTTAAGGATAGATTTTGGGTATTTGGGATAACCGGCACCATCAATCCTCGGGGTGTATTGCAGGCGAAACCCAGATTGATACCGGCATATTTACGAAACACGTTATTCTGAAAAGTTGCATTAAAATCAGGATACGTTTGTAAAACACGGCTAACGGCATACATCACCATGTCACCAATTGATATTGATGCCAGATTTAATAACTCAGCATTTTTCTTAAGTTGTTTACGAAATAGCAACAGTGACTGGGCATCAGCAGAGGTATTAAATGTCAGTTGAGCTGTTTTTTGAAGTGATTCATGCATTCTTTCTGCAGTAATTTTTCGAATACCCTTAATCGGAATGTCTTCATATTTATTATAGTTTCCAGTATCGACATTTTTGGATTCACCCTTATCTTTTAAATCACTGGCCAACACTCTGCCTCCAATGCCACTGCCTAAAGGAGGTGCAATTTTTCCGGTTTCTGAAGCAATTGTCTTTGCCAAAGGAGTCATCGGACTGAAAGACTCCAGAGCTAATTTAATATCACGTTCAATAACTCTTCCACCAGGACCGGTTCCAACCATATTTTGAATATCCAAACCTTTTTTTGAAGCCAATTTTCTGGCTCTTGGGCTAATTCCCTTGTTCATTGCCGGTGTTGTTGTAACTTCAGTTTGTGTGGTTTCCTGTTTTG
>Ga0307989_1001210_pt1 | contig 14475 bp, 10 predicted proteins | sample EllFjometagen185_FD_203164 | JGI IMG/M metagenome (GOLD analysis project Ga0307989, IMG submission 203164) | Marine microbial communities from Ellis Fjord, Antarctic Ocean - #185 | ecosystem: Environmental > Aquatic > Marine > Unclassified | place: Southern Ocean | collected 2014-10-08
CCACTTTATTGGAGTGGATCAAGATGGGCAAATTGCTGATGTCTCTACCACAGGAAATGAGTTGGGACATATCGTCTTACGTGGTGGTGAAGCGAGACCAAATTATGAGCCCTCCAGTATTGCGGAGACAGCAGAACGAATGAAGGCTGCTGGGTTGCCACCTGCCATCATGGTGGATTGTTCACATGCGAATTCTGGTAAGAAATTTGAGCGCCAGGAGATTGTGTGGAAGAGTATTGTTGCCCAACGAGCCGCCGGCAATGATGCTTTGATTGGTATGATGTTGGAGTCCAATATCAATGAAGGCAATCAGAAGATTCCAGATGACCTTTCTGAACTCGCCTATGGCGTATCTATCACAGATGCTTGTGTTAATTTCGAAACAACGGAGCGTCTCCTCCAATATGCCTGGGAGAAACTAGGCTAATCTGTCAGGTTTGACTCTCACAGTTCACCACACTTAAACTTTCTTGAGCTTCTAGTGAACCAGCAGGTTCATTAGATTTCTATTATTTTTGAGATGAAGTCTCTAAGATTGGATACTTGATCCGCCGCTTTTATGCGTCCCAACGCCAAAACCCCAAAGGTTGCAACGATAAGTAATCCAGATCCAAAATTCACAATCCAAGCCACAATCGAGGAATCTCCCACGGTCATCTGGGAGAGTGCCCACATCAAAGCCGCAAGAAATGTGACTGATCCCAGAATGACAAAAAACATGGCCAGAGTGAACATAGACGGATTGGGTCCAACTGCTTCATGAATCGTGGTGCCCGCTCCATCCTGTTCCAGTCGCAGCGACATTTCTGGTGACCACCAGTGATGCTCATCCTGCTTTACATTAATAGAAATGAGATGATTAGCGATTTGAAGCAGAAATAGGTTCCCCTCAGCTGCTTGAGTTTGGCTCAATTTTCTGATTAGGACATCTTGTGCATCCTTATGACCATAGCTTCGGCGAATGTTAATACCCACTTGGAATCCGATCTGGTTAATTATTATGATACATTTTATCATGTATCCAGGGCAAAGTCAAGCTTGGGGTTGGATATTCGACCTCTGATTGCTACTGGAGGAACAAGGTTATCTATGATTTGGTTTGGGATGCATCATACTTGTCGGAGGTAAGAAAAAAGCCTCCCGAAGGAGGCTTTTGTGGAGGATAACGCTACGCTGGAAAGCACACAACCATTTAGGCTTCCCAAGTAAAAGAACTACATGCGTAAAAAACTTGAAATGATTTCGATGCTCCCAGTAAGTCGATCGATGCGTAAAGATTCCTGATATTATCATCAATCATTTCGATGAAAACATAATGCATTTTGCATGCCATAAAGAGCATTTCTGAAACGCAAATACGAATTGTAATAATAAATAATGATGCGGTCTAGTTGAAGCTCTGTTCGGCCGTGAATAAATCACCTTATTCTTAAACCTGAAGCATAGAAGCCCTTTGAGAAGACTTGATGTGAATATACATTTGTCAAATAATAATCAGGGACCTTTACATGGCAGAAAAGTTGATCGGAATCGTTGGTGGAGTAGGTAGTTATGCAGGCCTAAGCCTGATAAAAAACATCTATGATCTTTCGGAAGCAACCTGCGATCAGGAGCACCTCCCTGTCGCCATGCTTGCCCTCCCTGCTCAAACTCCGGATCGAACTCAATATTTGTTGGGTGAGATCGATACCAACCCAGGAATCATCATTGCAGAAATCATCACCACTCTCGTAGGAGCTGGCGCGGAGATCATTGGCATCCCCTGCAATACGGCACACGCAAAACCCATCTATAATCATATCCTGACACATATTCCTAGCTCCGTAAAAATGATACATCTCATTGAAGAGGTGGGGATCCATCTCCAGAAATATCATCCCGAAATGCGGAAGGTAGGTCTATTAGCTACCAATGGAACCCTGGCATCCAATATCTATCGTGATACACTAGAGAAGTATAACCTGGAGGTTATCTATCCTAATGATAACATTCAGGAAAATCTGGTTCAGGCTGCGATCTACGATAAAGACTATGGGATCAAGGCTTTCGCGAGTCCACTGAAGACCAGGGCAATAAATGATCTGATGAAGGCAGGTTCTGCGTTGTGCGAAGAGGGAGCTGAGACAGTAATCCTGGGATGTACTGAAATTGCGTTGGCGTTGTCAGGCGTCTTGATTGAGAAGCGCATCACGATTGATTCAGTGGCTGTCCTGGCAACAGCCCTCATCCGCGAATCCCGCGGTAAATGACCTACACACTTCAATCCCGAATGAAGACGGAGAAATGAAAATGACACAAAGGATATTGATCATGGCCATGTTTTTAGGAATGATGATAACAACATCTGCAGATGCAAATACCAATAGGGTTAGAGATCTGGGAATTAAGCTCGGGGTGATGCAACCGGGTGCTTTGAATGCCATCACAGATGTCCCAGGAGTCAGGGTTGGACAGGTCACACTGGTGAAGGGCAAAGATATACGCACTGGAGTCACAGCCATCCTGCCACATGCAGGAAACATGTATCAGGAGAAGGTACCGGCCGCCATCTATATCGGAAATGGATTTGGAAAATTAGCAGGCTATTCTCAGGTGGAGGAATTGGGTACCCTAGAAACACCCATCATCCTGACCAATACCCTCAGTGTTCCGGCTGCCTGCGACGGATTGATCAGTTATGCCCTAGAGCAAGAGGGGAATGAAAAAGTACGCTCGGTCAACTCGGTAGTAGGCGAAACTAATGATGGTTATCTCAATGATATTCGTGGTCGTCATATCAAAGAAAAACACATTCTCAAAGCAATTCAAAATGCCACGGAGGGACCGGTAGAAGAAGGCTCGGTGGGAGCAGGAACGGGGACCAGCTGTTTTGGTTTTAAAGGTGGTATCGGTACTTCATCTCGTGTTCTCCCTGAAAAACTAGGCGGTTGGACCGTGGGCGTGCTGACTCAAACTAATTTTGGTGGGGTACTGCAGATCGCAGGTGTTCCGGTCGGAGTAGAGTTGGGTGAATACTATTTTAAGAAGGACCTGGATGATCCTAGTCCCGATGGTTCTTGCATGATCGTGATCATGACAGATGCTCCTCTGGATGCCCGAAATCTAAAACGTCTGGCCAAGCGCGGTATGATGGGGCTGGCCAGGACCGGCGGAATCGCTAGCAATGGGAGTGGTGATTATGTTATCGCCGTTTCTACGGCTGAGTCAGTACGAGTTGCGGCCAATAGTGAATCAAAGTTTACTTCTGGAGAAGTATTGAGAAATGACTCGATGTCTCCTCTGTTCATGGCTGCCATTGAAGCCACAGAAGAAGCCATCTTGAACTCCCTGTTCATGTCAGAGACCATGGAAGGTCGTGATGGACACATCGTCCCAGGACTACCCGTTGACAAAGTCAAAGCCATCATGGTGAACTATAGGGCCATCACGCCCTGACATACAATCCAGTGTCTCGAAAAAGCTAAGCAGAGGTATCAAATGTCGGGCTATGGCACATGCTGCGATTTTACTAATAAGTTTGGCTAATTGTTCTATCTTCTCTCATCATTTAATAATTGGGGGCTCATAGATGGCTAGTGAAAGTCATCATTTAATCAACAACCCGGGTTAAATACTCAGCACCGGTAGAAACGAGGCTCAAGTGGCAGACGAAGCAAGAAACGTTGGACAAATTGACAGTATCATCAGAATCATATTGGGTGTTATTGCCCTGGGCTCAGTGGTTTATCACTTTGTAGGCGATGGTTTATTTCCCATTTATGTTTTAGTAATAGTTGTTGTACTGGTACCATTTTTCCTGAAAACTGGATTAACGAAAGTTTGCCCTATTATGAGAGCACTGGGAGTTTCAACACATAAGGGGGATTCACTCCGTTAACCACAACCTGCCTGAATCATTGTTCAATTAGGCAGGTTGTGGTTTCTTAGTTGGTTTCACAACTCAAATCTTGACTAAAATTTCATCTACCCAGAGTAGATAATTCATCTATCTTGTCCCATTGGTAAAAAAACTGGGGGCTTTATCTTTTCTTGGCGACGAAATAATCTCTTTGTGATTCTTGTAACCTTTGGATTTATGATATCACCAACTGGATTCCTGGCTGGGATGGACACACTTGTCGTAGGCGGAGATATCGAATCACAAGACTTCTACTACCTCCATGACTACGTAACAGTTCTGCCGGATTCTCTAGGAACCCTGAGTCTAGATGATATTAAAACTCATGATCGACAATCTGAATTCATTCCCTATCATAAGGAGATCATGCGCGAAACTCCTGGGGTTTCAAAATATTGGCACCAATTGACCATTCAGAACTCCCATTCCACCTCCCTGAATTTCTGGTATTACTCAGGTGCAACATATTCGCTCCTTTATGATATTGACTCCGCGCAGGGATTAACTATTCTTGCTGGAGGAAAAAACTTCTCTTATGATTCAAGGAATAAGTTTTTACCCCAAAGCATCGGCATTCCAAGGCAGTTAATACCTGTTAACATAGAGGCCAAAGAGGTAAAGTCACTCTACTGGTATTCTACCTATCCAGATTTCTGGAAACGCTATAGCGCTTCCCTGGCTGGCTATCTTGTAACTGATGAGTACCTCCAGCAGAGGCAAGTCAAGGTTATCGGTGAGAACTATCATTTCGCTTTCGTCATAGGCATCATAGTCGCGATCACCGTCTTCCTGTTTATATTTTATTCTATATACCGCGATCGGGCTTTCTTTGCCCTGGCAGTCCTAGCTTTGAGTGGTCTGAGTTGGTATCTATATAACAAAGGGCTTCTCTTCACAACCCTCCTAGCTTCGACTTCCTCCACCAAAACAGCTGCTTATGAAGTTGGGGAAGTTGTATTTATCAACTTAAGAGTATTTGCTTTCTATTTCTATGTCGTGGTTTTTTTGAAGCTGAAAGAGTCCGCTCGAAATTGGTATCAATTCTTTCGCTGGGGTACGATCATTTTGTTGGGTATCATTAATCTGGGTTTCATTCTCCGCTTTTTTATTCTACCCCACAACTTCGCAAATCATATTCTTTTCTGGCAATTGACCAATGCTGGTATTGCTTTATTGAGCATCATGTATCTTGTAGTAGGTGCTCATTTATCTATCAAGCGTGTACCTATGGCAGGCGTCTACCTGCTAGGAAATATCTTCAATATCACAGGAGTTGCTCTACACGCTCTCTCAATGAATTTCATTTCTGGCCCATTCCTAGCCACCATTGATCAGTGGGGCTCGGCCTTGATGCTGGTGACCTTTTCAGTGGCTCTGGCATATCGGATGCGCTCCATCGAATCAGAAAAAATACAAGCTGAAACAGAAGTGATTCAGATTGATGCAGATCTCAAGGCCGCCAGTGAGCTGGATACCCTAAAAACATCTTTCTTTACCTCTATTTCTCATGAATTCCGAACACCTTTGACCCTGATCATGGGTCCTCTTGAGAAAATGTTTGATGAAACCAGCGAGCAGCAAAAGAAAGGTCGGCTGGACCTCATCCTCCGCAATGCCCACCGTATGCAGAATCTCATCAATCAACTCCTGGAACTGGCCAAGATCAATAGCAACAAGGTGGAGCTACAGGTGAGTGAACATGATTTCAGTAAACATATCAAGACCATATGTTCTGCGCACACATCTCTGGCTGAGAGTAACAATATCCAGTTTACATCTCATACCCTAGCTGAAGAGATCCCTCTCCACTATGATCGGGAAATGATGAATAAGCTTGTCAATAACCTTCTGTCCAATGCATTTAAATATTGCTCAACGGAAGGGGTTGTAATCCTATCCATTATCCAGAGGAAGGCCTGGGTGGATCTGCAAATTGAAAATAGTGGAGAACCCATACCACTTGATGATCAGGAGAAAATGTTCAAACACTTCCAACGCCTGGAGACACGACATCATCAGAAAGAGGGCTCTGGTATTGGACTATCTCTGGTGAAAGATTACATTGATCTCCATTATGGTGAAATCTTAGTTCGGAGCGAGCCTGAAGAGAACATCACCTTCACGGCGAGCTTCAAGGTGGGTTCAGCTCATTTCAATCCCGAAGACCTGGTGGATCAAGCTAATATATCAAATGCATTTCAAGTAGATGGGATTGAATCTCCAGCGGTCGAAAATGATTACCCTGATTCAGATAGTGACGAGGATAAGCCACTGGTTCTTGTAGTTGAGGACAATGCAGATATGCGCCAGTTCATTTGTGAGGAGTTGGAGGATAGTTACTCAATGAACACTGCTATACATGGTGGAGTGGGTTTGCAAGCAGCCCGTAAGACCATCCCAGATTTGATCATCTCTGACGTGATGATGCCCGAGATGGATGGATTCACTTTCCTGAAGGAATCCCGCAAAGATCCACTGCTCTGCCACATCCCTATCATTATGTTGACAGCGCTCTCTACTGATGAATCCAAATTCAAAGGACTGGAAACAGGGGCGGATGACTATTTGCTCAAGCCCTTCAATACACGGGAATTGCGCATCCGAGTAGCCAACCTGATCAAACAACGCGAACGTCTGCGGGAAAGGTTTGCTCTAGATCAAGCCCAGGACCTGAAAGAGGTCACCGTCACCTCCATGGATGAGAAGTTTCTGCGAGGAATCATGAGGAGCATTGAGTCGCATATAGCTGATATGGAGTTTGGTGTGAAGGAGTTGAGTGAAGAAGTCTTTATGAGTCGTTCACAATTATTCCGAAAGTTGACAGCCCTGACCAACTTAACTCCCACAGATTTTATACGAACTCAACGTTTGAAGCGAGCCGCCAATTTATTGGAGCAACATACAGCGACAGTGACAGAGATTGCCTATATGGTGGGTTTTCAGAACCCAGCCCATTTTGCAACTAGTTTTAAGAAAGAATTCGGAGTCTCCCCATCCAAGTATAAAGAATCCACTGACTGAAGATGACGGATCAATATCCGGAGTTTGAGACTCCTATTCAAAAGTAGCAACACCAAAACCATTGATTAATGAGTAGAGAGAGACTGAAACATTAGTTGGGAGATCATTTTATTATGAACACATTTTTTAGATCTGTTTGTCTTACATCGATTTTACACCAGTTTGGACAGTTCAGAAACCAAAACCGACGCTCAAAATATCTAACTCTAACCGTTATTCTCTTTTCCCAGACCCTGTTTGCACAGACTGGTTCAATTTCAGGGACAATCTATGATACCTCTGGAAACGCACTGCAAGGTGCAAATATCAGTCTCGAGGGTTTGACTGTGGGTACTTCAACGGACCTATCAGGTTACTTTTTTATGGACGACCTTGCTATTGCTGAATACAAGTTGAAAGCTTCATACATCGGATATAAACCCATAGTTCAAACAGTTGTTGTTCGAAACGGATTAGAAGTGGATTTGAATATCATTTTACGGAAGGAGGCATACTCAGTTGCATCAGTCATGGTTACAGCTACCAGACGTGAGACAGATATTCAATCCACGGCAGCATCTATATCAGCCATTACGGGGGCTCGATTGGAACAGCAGGGTAAGTTAGATGTTACCCAATTTATTGACGCGATTCCCGGTGTTACATCAGTATCGGTGGGTGTTGGCGTAAATAGGATTATTTTTCGCAATATTGCTGTTTCCACCCAGGAAGCTGGTAATTCCACATCCGCAACATATTTTGATGATTTTCCTATTTCGGCAAGTTGGGGTCGTGGAATACCTGATATTCGTATGGTTGACATGGAAAGGGTAGAGGTTATCAAGGGTCCCCAGGGAACTTTGTTTGGTCGTAGTGCTATGGGAGGAATTGTACGTTATATATCAAACAAACCCACAAACACCAGCTTAAAGGCTGGTTTCAATACCTATACTTCAAGTACTGTGGATGGTGGCTTTAACTATGGCGGTCACGGGTATCTGAACCTGCCACTTGCAAGGAATCTGTCGGTTCGAGCGGTAGCGTACACATATCAGAACAGTGGTTTTATTGATAATATTGAGCTTGATAAACAGGATGTAAATAATGAGGAAACCTGGGGTGGGCGTTTCGCACTGCTTTGGGATATGAGTAAAGCCTTCTCTTTGAGTGCTACCTACCTTAAGCAGGATGTGCAAGGGGCTTACAAGCGCAGTCACGACGACTCGTGACCCAGGTGATCTCAATGTTGCAGGGGATGAAGGACCAAACATCCCCTTCGATGTTGAAGCACGTACTGCAATCGCTGGAACACTTATGGAACGCGATCCCATTGTAGATTATCTCCATTTAAAATTGGAATATGATCTGGACTACTTCACATCCTCATTACTAGTAACTAAAACAAAAAATCAGCTTGGTTGGGTTTTCGATGAGCGGGAATACCTCGATCTGCATTCTGGCACATCACCAGATTTAAATGGCCGTGATGATACAAATCTGGCTTCATTGTTGAAACGTAACATCGTTGAGCTGAGGTTGGTTTCAGATAAAGAGAGAAAACTGGATTGGATTGCAGGCCTTTATTACGCTGTTAATAGATCTCAGGGAAATCTTCAAACTGAGTATAGCGGACCTGATCAATTATTGTGGGGTGTGATTCCGATCATTATAGGAGAACCTGCTAAGGATGAGGAAACAATTTCAAATAGTGCTGAAAACGCATTTTATGGTGAAGTAGGTTTCAATTTTATAAACACGACTCGCTTCCTCATCGGGTATCGACGCTCAAGTCTTCATTCACAGGTGGAGTTTGTTAAACTTGGGGGTTTCTTTAATGAGTTAACGGGAGGGGATTTTAATGAGGGAAAAACATTAAAAACACAGGAAGTTGTAAACACGTTTAAGGTAGCTCTTGAGCATGAGTTTAGCGAGGACCTATTTACTTACGCCCTTCTGAGTACCGGTTATAGAGGAGGTGGGTATAACTCTGCAACACCTCTTTCACCCTTTTCAACTTATGATTCAGATAAACTAACAAATTATGAATTTGGATTAAAATCAATCCTGATGAATGGTCTTTTGCGTACAACTGTCTCAGGATACCTATTGAGATATGATGATATTCAACTCGTCGTTCAACAACCTGTATATTTTAATCGTGTGACCAATAATGTTGGTAAGGCTCAAAATATGGGTCTGGAATTTGGTATGGATTGGTTCCTCAGTGAAAAACTACATCTGAATGTTAATGGCTCAATGAGCAAGCCAGAATTACTGGAAGATGTCCAACCAAGCAAAGTATTTGAGTATGATGTAAATCGAGTGGTGGTTGACTCACACTATGTATATACCGGTAGAAAAGGAGATAGACTCCCAGGATCCGCCAATGAAAGTTTCTCAGTCTCACTTGAATTCAATCAACCCATTAATAAAAATATTGGGTTTTTTAGCAGCGCAAACTATCGCTATGTAGGTACTAGACTTAATGACTTTAATCTCGATCTGGATGTCGAACTGCCAGCTTATGCATTGACGGACCTACGCCTTGGGCTTAGTTTTGGTTCTGGATTAAGAGTTACGCTATTTGTGGACAATTTATTCGATGAGGCCATCATCTATTATATTGACAGACAAGGATCAACTGGTTACGAAATGGTTCCCACAAACCGTCCCCGTACAACGGGTTTAAACCTGAGTTTCAATGTCTAGTTTTTGCATGCCCTTTGGGTAGATAGAGGAGAATACAGCGTCGGGCACCTTACATTGATAAGGAACCCGACTACTATTTGTATTCCCCCAAGTCTTTATTTCAGCAATATCATCTTGCGTGTATCAACATACTGATTCGCTTTGATAGTATAGAGATACATGCCAGCACCTACCTGGAGACCCTGGCTATTTGTACCATCCCATTGTACTGTTTGATAGCCAGCTGTTTGGTGTTCTGAGGTTAGTGTAGCCACTGCCTGACCCAAGACGTCGTACACAATGATGCTCACATCAGATTGAGCAGGGAGTTCGTAGCTAATGGTTGTGCTAGGATTGAAAGGGTTGGGATAGTTCTGGTGAACAAGGAATGCTTCCGGTCTTGAAATGATGCCTTCGACAGCTACGATCTCAGCGTGTTCCCAAGCGCCCATGTCAGGGCATACACCGATATAGTCACTAGGCAACATATCCAGAACAGATACACCATTCAGCTCAAAACTGGCGATTCCGGTATCAATGCATGGGGATGCTTCTAGGAGAGAAAAATCACCTGTAGTCGAGTCGTTTAACAGAGGCTCTGTATCAATGTTTCCATCTAGCCAATTCTTTTGACCTAGTCCTTGCCAGATATCGCTCAACCCGCCCTGGATATTTGAGTAGGCAACATAAACTGAGTCAGGCATGTATCCATCCGTGCCACCAAGGGCGACTTGCCATGTGCCATTGCCCCAGAGGATTGAATTTATGATCATGGGAGTACAGCCATGTGCCATCTGAATGCCACCCGCTTCAAGATCACAACTATTATTTGCTACTGTTACCTGATTAAAAAGGGGTGCACAATGATCCATGATGAATACACCACCACCATAGACTGTCGATGTATTATTAACGATTGTAACCAACTCAAGTATTGGGTTTGAGCCTTTGTCAATCAATAGGCCACCACCGGCAAGGTCTGAATGATTACTCATTACTGTCAGCTTAGAGAGTCTGGGGTGTGAATTCTGACCGACATAAATTCCACCACCGCCAAAAAGTGATCCACCACTTACTGAGTTTCCATGAACAATCAGATTTTTCAAGCATGGAGATGTGCTATCTGAGATAAAGATACCTCCACCAAAAACGTCTCCGTCTCGGAAAGTGCCACTGCCGTTTCGAATGGTAAAACCATCCAGAACGGCTGCAGCTGATTCTCCATTGTGAAAACTAACTACGCTTCCGCTCATGTCACCATCAATGATGGTCACTTCGGGTCCTTGAGCAGAGCGTACAAACACATCCTTACCCAGAAAATTGATATTCTCAACATAGGTTCCAGGTGCAACTATAATTGTATCTCCCATCCAAGCCCCATCAATGGCACTTTGAATACTCAGGGAATCATCAGGGACTTGGACAACCGTGATGTGCTCAAACAATTCAAAATTTTCACTTCTAAGAACACCACAATGCATGGGGACTGCCAGGTCTGCAATAGTAGCTACAGTTGTTTTAACAACCTTCTCCACAAATTGAAAGTTGATGGTTCCAATTGTGTCGCTTGGTAGGTGATAGTGGGGACTTCTAAATTCACCACCAACGGTAATAAAAAGAGCCTGGATACCTGCATCCCAGAATGGCGCATGATCGCTTCTTCTCAAGTCAGGTGCTAGCTCACTGTTTCCAGGGATGGTTGTTGAACCTACCCTTAGATCTGGGACATATTGTGTCGCTGAAGCATTAAAGTTAGACATGAGGCGTGATGAATTCTCATTGGCGAAGTTGAAGATAAAATTTCCTCGATTGTCATCAGCAGCTACATACTCCACTAACTGAGGGAACAATATATCAAATCCAAGTGGGAATATCTGGCTATTAGGTTCATCGTTATAATAACCGATCATATCCAGATTGATAGCCCCCTCAATCTGCTCATAATCAGGTCTGGCCTCGTCTACATAATTGATAGCCCCAAAGAGACCCTCTTCTTCCAGGTCAAAACCAATAAACTTGATCGTTTTATTAAAATCGTAAAGTGACAAAACCCGCATGGCTTCCAACATACCTGCCACACCTGATCCATTATCATCAGCCCCAGGTGAATTAAAAACCGTATCGAAATGGCCATCTATGATCAACACAGCTTCTTCTTCATTCTGTCCTGGATGTTTCCCAATGATATTTTCCGCATTGTAGCCGCTCCATAGAAACTCATCTCTGCTAGTTTGCAGTCCATTGCTCGTAAATTCATTTTCAATGTACTGCTTAGCAAACTGGAGATCGTCAACCCCTGTATTCCGATGTCTAATTCCTTCCAGGGCGGACACATCATTGAAAATGCTTTGACTATCAACTCTGGCAACGATCTCAGCAATATCAATTTCATACCGATCATCAACCACGATCTTTGCCTTAAATGAACCTACCGTTGATGGGTTATAAGACCACTGGATTTGCTTTGCATCCCCAGAGAGAGTGGGAAAGCCAACATCACCACGAATAGAACCTGACTCATATAAATAGGTCTCCCCGCTGTTATCTGAAATACTCAGATACACATGCATGTCATCATTCTCATCATCCCATAGATCATATTGAAATGTCACGGTCTGATTGACGGGATCTACAACTGTTGAGAGGTTACTGATTATCGGTACATTATTTTGAGCCAGTATCTGACTAAAAAGTACCATCAATAATAGTGTCATTCGTTTCATTTTTCCCTCCTTCAGGGTTTCTGTCGATTGGTTGCCTGAAAGTAGTGAATAACATCAGGGAGTGACTACCAAGGAGGTTGCAATGATGTTTCTCTGGGTTGCATTATAAGGAGATTTGGTTGTTCCGGATACGACCAGGCCCCATCTCACTTGAATTGTGAAACGGGGGAACTCTTTACTTATTCAGATTCGAAGTTACTTGAAACCGTCTCAATCAAATTCAATATGGAGGAATTGGTCGTTCTATTAAGATGATTTATTTATCACAGTTCTCACTATTCCACTGAGCAGTAACAGCACACCAAAACTCGCCACAATAGTCGCACCCGTTGGAATATCCAGAAGCACTGAGACTATCATTCCCAACAGACTTCCAATGACACCAAAAGCCCAGCCAAAAAGCAGCCGATTCTTGACGCCTTTCACAAACAACAAAGCCGCTGTAGCAGGAATAATCAGAAATGAAAACACCAGAAAGACACCGGCAATTCTCACCGACGAGGTGACCACAAACCCAAAGGTCATATAGAACAGGAAATCCCACAATTTCAGATTGATGGGCGCCTGGTTGGTGTTGCTGGTAATCTCCGAGGTAAGCATGAATTGTTTGCGGTAGAACCAGTGAAATAGGCCAATGACAGCATATAGCAGAAAAGTTTTTAACACAATCCATGGTGTGACAAACAGGATCGACCCAACCAGCAGATGGTTCAGGTGTTCTGCGCCCTCTGCCGACTTGGAAAATAGGATGATCATTACCGCTGCTGACACAGCATATGTAATTCCGATGATGGCTTCCTGACTAACAGTCTTCGTAAGGGACCGGGTAAGCGCAAATAGAGCAGCTCCCAGAAAAGTAAAACTCAACGCCAGCAAATAGACAGCTAGTGAATCATCTGTCCAGCCCAAAAGTAAACCGATGGCCATCCCCAAGGCTGCCACCTGAGCCAAAGCTAGATCCACAAAGATGACACCGCGGGTTACAACATGTAACCCGAGATAGACATGAATACCTGTGAGAACTATGGCTGCCAGTAAGGGCCATATCATAAGATCGATATATTCAATAATCATAGATTATAGGCCTCATGCAGCGTTTTAAGGTTATATGCTATTAACTTCTGATAGCTTTCAGTTCCCTTCCTGGCGTCCACCGACTGTGCTAATTTAATGATTTTAATGCCGGTTTTTTTCTGGAGGAATTCCGGTGCTTTGGGACTGAAGTAAGGCTCCATGGCTAGTACTGTAATGTGCTGAGCATTGATGACCTGGATGAGGTGATCGAGATGACTGGGTGTTGGCATAATACCAGGTTTAGGCTCAATAAACGCTACAGCGTTCAGCCCAAAGTAACTGTTAAAATATGGCCAAGTATTATGGTAATAAATGAGGTCTAAGCCTCTAAGAACTGCATACTTTTCTGTCCATCTGTCAGTGAGCTCAACAATGGAGCTCAGGAAATGATTCAGGTTGAGTTCATACGACTCGCTATGCTGTGGGTCGATTTCTTGCAGATTGTGGGCAATGGTTCGGGCAATGGCTTTGCCATTCTCCGGGTCCAACCAGTAGTGGGGATTGCCATTGGGATGAATATCCCCCATGCTGGCATCCACCTTCCGAGTGGGAACCTCCAAGCGGGTTATGTTTTCAGAACAATCGACTATTTTCAATTTTCTATTCCTGGATCCGTCAATGATTTGCTCCGCCCATTGATCCAATTCCATCCCGATCATCAGGTACATATCAGCACGCTTGACCTTGATCATCGAAGATGGTAAAACTTCTACATAATGGGGGTCCTGAGATCCTCTGGCAATGCTGTTTGTTGAGACATATTTACCACCTACCTGTTTGGCGATATCAGCCAGATCGGTGGTGGAAGCAACGATATTTATTTTCCCATATCCATGAAGCGCAAGTACAGCGATTAACAAAATTCGTGTTATCATTTTCAACCTCTTAAAATTGATGTGCTTTATGGGGGCCCAGGGACCAGAGTAACTGAGCCTGTAGCAGAGATGTTGTTGCTTCATCTCCGTGGCTTTCCTGCTTCAGAAGAACCCTTAGCACCGTGGTTTCTTCGGCTGGACTAAAGCCAAAAAATAAACCCTCAGAATGGTATACCAATTCATCCAAGTCGCTGGAATAATCGGCTATGATGCCGGC
>Ga0307989_1001212_pt1 | contig 14464 bp, 14 predicted proteins | sample EllFjometagen185_FD_203164 | JGI IMG/M metagenome (GOLD analysis project Ga0307989, IMG submission 203164) | Marine microbial communities from Ellis Fjord, Antarctic Ocean - #185 | ecosystem: Environmental > Aquatic > Marine > Unclassified | place: Southern Ocean | collected 2014-10-08
AATAAGCCTTGTTTGAGTTCGGTACGAACGAGTTTGGCGTTTTTTCGCGAAGCGAACATAGAAACTCTTTTAATTCTTATGCTAAGAATCAGGGATTCCATTTCAGTGAATGTTCTGCAAAAACCTAACCGGACATTACTGATCCGATACCTGTTTTTATAAGTCAATTCAGGGGGTAAAAATTGTTTCAGTAAAGTGATGAATTACTAATTTCTTCAATTTATGATCCACCGTATATAGGGTTATTTATCACTTTTGACGTATTTCTCACCAGTTAAAAGTGAAATTCAGGATTGTTGTCAGCTGTTTTCTCAGATTATTAACAATAGTGGTGCTCTATTTGCATTTTCAGGATAAAGATTACTATAAATCCATCACCTTTATGTCGGGTTAATACAATGAAGAACTTACTTAAACCAGTATTTATTCTTATTATCAGTTCCTTAATGATGCTTTCAATGGCTTCTGCAGAGACCATTCTACTGGAAAGCGAAGAGGTTATTCAGGGACGAATCAAGCAGTATTCAAATACATCTATTCTGTTAGGAACCGCAGCAGGAGATCGGGAAATTCCTATTGCTGAGATTCATTTAATCGATTATCTCGGATCAGCCAAGGATTATCAGAAAGAAACTTCCAAGCCAAATACATATATTATTTATCTAAAAAATGGTGAGATTATCAATGGAATTATCACTCAATTTACGAACGAGATAGTAACCGTCGAATCTTCAACTGGACATGGAATTCTTCAGTTGCCAACGTCAAGCATCAATTTTATTACGTCAAAAAAGTCCCGTATGATATTAAACCAGCGAAATGCCGTTGGTTACATACAGAAAAAATCGACTCTTAATTCCGGTAGTAGTTCACGAACATATAATAGTGATCAATTGAGCCTTAAATTCTTTTTCGACAAAGAGCTTTTCGGAAATGCCTTACTGGCATATGGAAACGCCTCTTATTCCGGAAGTGATCTGAGTATCTTTGCCGTCTCCTATCGAATGGGGATGATATTCAAAAGAATTCAGGATATTAACCTCTATTATGGTGGTTTTTTAGGTTTCATGGAGATAAAAGATGATTCCATGGGAGTGAATGGATCAGGAACCAGCATGGGTATTTTTGCCGGTGCAGAGATCTTTTTTGCATCTTTACCCAATTTCGGGTTTTCCGGAGAAATTGGCTATGAAACACAAAGTGCTGGCAGTTACAACTCAACAGACCTTTCAATCAGCTCCTTTCCAACCTTTTCAATCCATTACTATTTCTAGCAAACTATCATTCCTCCACTATTTTAATCATAGAAAACATCGTCTACTTTAATTGCCCATGGTAGACGGTATGTTCCATTGTTTTCATGTTTTAAATTGAACACAATCAGTTTATCATTTACTTCTTAAACACAATGATAATAATATTTTTAGCTTTTTTACTTTTTTAGTTCCTCATAAAATTCCACTTAATTATCCAAGTAAGATCTTGAGGTTTTTAATTGTGTATTGATTAGAATCGACCCACCTTTTTTGGAATTACTTCATAAAGATTCTTTCGAATCCCACCTGAGTTGTTTTTGGCTATATTTATTGCCTTTTTCCCATTTCAGCAGACAAAAAAAGCTGTTATCTTGAAAAACATAATTATTGCACTGGACAAGCTAATAGAATATCCAATCCTTATGGCCTATATTTTTACAGTAATGTCCGGTTAGGTTTTTGCAGAACATTCACTGAAATAAAATCCCTGATGCTTAGCATAAGAATTAAAAGCCCGATTCTGAGATCCCCTTTCAGCTGTTGCATTAACCTAACCGGACATTATTGATATTTTTATCAGTTTTAATATTTCATTCATACATTAAAATCAATTTACCAATGAAAAGCATTGAAAATCTGTTTTGCCAATCCGCGCAGAAAATGTCGCCATATTCTCCAATTGAACCTCCAGACCAGATTGCCAAACGTTTAGGATTACCGGAAGAGAAAATCATTAAGCTGGATGCCAATGAAAACCCTTTTGGAACGGCTCCAAAAGTATTAGACGCCCTGAGCCAGGGAAAGTACTATCACATCTATCCAGACCCGGCTCAAGTGGAATTGCGAACAGCAATTGCAGACTATGCCGATTGCCATGCTGATAATATTGTCGCAGGTACCGGGGCGGATGAACTGATTGATATTGTCTGCCGACTATTATTGGAACCCGCAGAAAAGGTCATCAGTTTTACCCCGACGTTTGGATATTATTCTCATGTTATTGCACTAAACAACGGGACTTATGAAACATACAATCGGGAACCTGATTTTTCAATTTCCCTGGAAAAAGCAAAAAATATCAATCTGGCAAAAGTCAAACTAATCATTCTCTGTTCGCCCAACAACCCCTCTGGGAATATTCTGGAAGAAGAGGTGCTTGACTATTTCTTAAGCCAGGATGTCGTTGTTTTACTGGATGAGGCGTATTATGAATTTTCAAAAAAGACCTATATTTCTAAAATAGATCAGCACGATAACCTGATTATTCTAAGGACTTTTTCAAAATGTTTTGGATTGGCAGGACTCAGGGTCGGATATGGTATTGCGGCAAAAAAACTGGCAGAAAACGTCATGCGAATTAAACCGCCATACAGTGTGAACGTTGCCGCTGAAGTCGCCTTAAAAACCTGTCTGAATAATATCAGCTATTATGAAGATCAGGTTCAGCAGATTAGCAATTATCGGGATTGGACCCAATCTGAGCTTCAAAAATTTAAACAACTTCAGGTGACTCCTTCTTTATCCAATTTTATACTCTGCCGTGTTATTGATTTTGAGGCAAAAGTTCTCAGAGATAAATTAGAGGAAAAAGGAATTCTTGTCCGTTATTTCGCTACCGATCAACTGAAAAACTATATTCGTATCTCAGTGGGTACGAAAGAACAGATGGAAACATTTGTTTCTGTTTTGAAGGAATTGATTAACTAGTGCCCGAACGAAAACCCTGTAAAATTCAGCTATTATTCAATTAGCTGAATTAGATCCATATTGAAGATTCAAGCTGTCAGTTTTTAAGCGACTGAAAACATGATTTTTTTTACTAAAGGCTGATAGCTGACGTCTGACGGCTTCTTGACTTTCATACTGAATGTTATTTTTAAAACCAGATTATAATTAAAAACAAGGGCTCTTCGTCAGGCACTAACTAATTGATTAAACCTCAATTAAGGCAATTTTCAGAGGATGTTTGCCGTCCGGAGAAGGAAAGTCGGTTTCCGGTTCTATCACTTCAAGAGATTTTATCGGTTTTCCCGCTTTTACGGCACATCGCTTTAAACTCTCCAACCAATCATGAAGATCTACTTTGGGATGATGATTTGTACACATCATTTTCCCACCAGGATTCAGCACTAACAACGCCGGCTTAAAAATACTTTGATAATCCCTCAGCAAATCAACTGCTCCAAAAGCACTTTTTGCCCAGCGGGGAGGATCCAGAATAACCCGATCAAAAGTCTGAGGAGACAGCTTCATAAAATGACGTTTTCTCATTCTGACACGGCCTTTCACGGGTAAGCCAGCCAATTGCCAAATAACAGGAAAATAATCTTCATGGATAAATTTCATCTTATCTTTATCCAACGCATTTAGAATAAGACTTTTCCGGCCAAAATTTAAACCTGACTCGGCAAAATCAACATTCCAGACATCCTTTGCACCACCTGCTGCCGCGCATATTCCAAATGCACAGGTATAGGCAAAAAGATTCAAAACGGTTTTTTCAGAGCAGTTTTCCCTGATAAATCGACGACCGCCCCTCATATCTAAAAACAGCAATGGGTCTTTGCCCATAGGTCTGTTCATCGCATATTTTATGCCGTTTTCACAACAGCTTTCATCCTCAGAAACATTTTCTGCTTTCTCATTTTCCATAGCTTGATGCTGTTTCTTTTTTGCCTGGGGAGACCGATCATTATATATGGTATAACCATCAAAATGAATTCTACTTCTGATTGCCTTTTCAATAACGTCTAGATCCTGAGAATCCAATGATTGATGAAACGACTGAATTAAGAGTTGTTCTCCATAGCGATCAACGGTTAAGCCCTCGCAACCTTCATTGGTTCCATGAAAAAGGCGATACATATCTGTATTTTCAGCATGCAGTTTTTCCAGCAATTCTTCTCGATTAATGACTGCATTTTCAATTAATCGTTCAATGGCTTGAGATAACATTAAATTGTGTTGATCTGAAAAGATTTTAAATTTGGACTTTCGGAGAACTGAGAGAGTCTATATAAATAAATATTTATTTAACCGTCATTTTTCATCTGTGTCAGGATTTCATTAAAAACTTCTTCTCTTTTTTCTACAGGAACGCTGCAGGACCCGACTTTATCATGACCACCGCCGCCGTACGTGTACATTAAATGTCCCACATTTGTTTTACTTGTTCTACGTAAAATACTATGTCCGCATGAAAAATCGATATTCTCTTTTTTCTCATCCCAGGACATTCTGATTTCAATATTTTGATCCGGATGACTGGCAAAGACAATAAATCGGTTTCCACAATAGATTTCCGCTTCATTGGTTAAATCCGTAATCACAACATTCCGGTCAATACGACAACTTTTTCTTAACATATCCTTAAAAAGAATTTGCTGTTCATTATAAAGGGTAGTTCGCGCCTTAACATCTGGTATTTCTAATATTTCATCGATTGTTTTTGTCCTGCAATACTCAATCAGATCCAGATAAAACTGTTCTCCTGAGGCCGAGAATTCACCATACTTTTCAACATTTGTACGTGGATCAACAATGAAAGATAATAGAATCCACTGTTCTGCCAGCAGTATTTCATCCAATGTCAAATCTGCCGCATCCGCTTTATTCACAGCTTCAATAATCGGTAAAAAATGATCCCCAAATGTTTCAACACCGCCATAATAATCCCAGACTACCTGTGCCGCACTGGGAGCTGGACGAGAAGCGCCTTCAAACGTCAAATCCTTAATTTGCAGCCGCTCTTCTTCACTGGAGTGGTGATCAAACCACATACCGCATCCTGCAGCATAAGGAACATTAGCTAATATATCATTGTCAGTCACCGGTACTTTCCCGTTTTGCACATCTCGTGGATGAACAAACAGATATTCATCAATAATACCTTTTTCACGTAATAATACCGCACAAACCAAACCATCAAAATCAGAACGAGTCAATAATTTCATTGATAAGCCTCCTATCCGCTTATTATTCAAAACAATTATTTTTTTATATTTTTTACTAAATACCTTGAAACGATTTCCCCATTACCGAGTGATCTCTTTTCGCCTCAATTTTACCAGATAACTGTGAAGAAAAATATTTATAAACGTAGTTAATTCTTCTTTGTATATTTCGAGTAATCAATTGTGAATACTTTTCTTTTTCAGGATTAAACCGAAAAACCTTGTGACATACCTCTGCTATGATTTGAGTGGTTAACTGATTAAAAAGCTCAAATCGCATATTGTAAAAATCCATGGAATAATTCATAAAGTGTTCGGCCTTCAGCGGGGTCAGATACCGTGTTTTCTCTTTCCTTTGCCACCCGAATTGTTTGGATAACCCTTTTATTTTCATTCCATCAGATAATAAGTCACTAGCACCAAAATCAATAGCCAATATTAGATTGCTGTTTTTCGAGTTGTACTTAATTAAATAATTATTGGGATTTCTATCCTCATCACAAAATATCCACCGATTTACCATATCAAGGAGCAATTGCTCAATGAGTTCCGGATATACAGTATAATTGGCTCCGGAGAGTTGTTCGGCCCTCAGAATCATTTTTGTCGCCCTGTATAACACCCCATCAATTTTGGTCACAATGACAGGAACAGACAAAGAGCGGGTAAAAAAGTCAAGAAAATAGACAATCATGGCCATTTCGGTCCCAATCATATCATTTCCTTTAATTGGCTTCACCAACCATTTAAAATCAGGATTATCCGATTCAATGGCTCCCCGATAATCTCTAATCTCTGCAAAAAACGGAATTGACATGTTTTGATCTATTTTCAGGAAATCATCCTGAATAAAAATATCGATCAGTTCATCGAACTCTCGATCAAAACATAGCAATTTAATCAGTTCTTCATCATGCAGAAAACTATTGATATCAGTGTAGTTATAGTAGCTCATTCCCCCTCGTTTAATAAAAGTCAACTTGAAGATAACCAAGCTGTTAAAAACAGTGATAACAGTATTCTATTTATCTTATTTCCCTTCATCTGTAAATAATAATTCTAAAGAGAGCTGAGTATTAAAACGAATATTGAGATTTAGATATCTTTCAAGAAAAAATCAGCCTTTTGTTAACAACAAATCGCAATTTCATTTTTCTCCTTCATCATCAGCAATTCAGGGTGCTAAAATAACAGGCAACCATAAACTTCATCTGTTGAATCAATCTCCTGACAGGTATCATCAGGTTTCTATTTTGATCAGAATTCGATCTTTCGCTTTATTTAAAATGAGTTATAAATAGTCAATGTCAGCATAATGATAAGATATTAAAATATTTTGTCAATACATAAAAAATTGACTTGATTGAAACAATTAATATCTTGTTCAGTTCCGGAGGGAATCATCCAGAGCGTTATGCGAATTGAAAGGCAGTAACCGATGAATTGCCTTGGCCGGCAATGAATTTTTAATTTCCTCCAGATTCGATTGTGACAATAGTTTTTCAACATTTGTCGTCCTGAACTCACAGAAGATTCCCGATTGAGAGATAATTCGCATACTATTCATGATATTCTCAGTATTGACAGAAACACCGGCCAATTTTTCATACATATAAAACGGGGCTTTCACATCCATTGCGATAGCATCAAGATCTCCACTTTCCAATAAAGAGGAAATAACCTGGGGCTGGCTACCATTCGTATCCATCTTAACCAAAAAACCCATAGATTTTATTTCATGAATAAAGAGACCCAGCTCTTTTTGCATTGTCGGCTCACCACCACTAATCACTACTCCATCTAATTGAGATTTCCGGCGATGCAAAAACTCAAATAGTTGGTCTGGATCGATATTTGTTCGTCTGTTTTTTTTCATCGGAATCAAATGTCCATTGTGGCAAAACGGACATTTAAAATTGCAACCTTGCGTAAAAACGACGGCGGCAACCTTCCCGGGGAAATCACAAAGACTAAATCGCTGTAATCCTCCAATATTCATCTACTAACTCTCAATCTTAAAACGAGAGCGCATACTGAATTCTGCCTGTTTGCCTTCGTTCCATTGTTTTACCGGTCTCAGGTATCCGACCACTCTTGAATAAACCTCCATATCGAATAAAAGGAGATAAAAGGGTATCAAAATTTGAAAACGCCTGTGCGCCAGCCGCTTCTCCTTGCAATGTATAAAAAAGTTTACGATTTGACCTAAAATTGAACTGAAGTGTTTTGCCGGCGAGCTTTCGGCCTTACCATAAGCACCTTTAAATCCACTTCTCAAAAGATCTTGAAGATCCCAACCCACACAGTAGACGGATAGCTGTCCCAAATCATGAATGTGTAATTCCCCTGTTTCATGGGCTTTTCTGATTTCCGATGAATAGATTTTATTCAACCAGTATGATTTACTGATTTCGCTGGAGATATAATTATTTAATCCTTGGAGGGAATACGCCATATTACTATTTTCTCGGACTTTCCAATCAATATTTTCAAGATAACTATCGATGAGTTTTAAATCCGCTTTTTTAGTTATATTTCGAATCCGCGTATGTTGTTCCCGATATATAATATAAGCTTTTGCGGTCTTTTTATAGGGTGAAGAGAGCAGAACCTCCTCGACAATATCCTGTATCTCTTCCACCGCCGGATTAGAACTTCCAAATAGAGCATGTGAAAGATTCAATACCCGAATCATTAAACGTTTTGCCTCCGCATCAGCAAACTCACCTGTGACTTCACCGGCTTTTTTGATTGCGTTGGTAATCTTATGTGCTTCGAAACGAACTAACCTTCCGTCTCTTTTTTGAATTTTTGTAAATAGAGCTGAGTCTAAATGGTTAATCGTTTGCCCGATTTCTTTTAATACTGCCATATCTACCTCTGTTTTAGGTTTGGCATGATTTGATAATTAACTTAGAAATATCGGGGAAGAAATGGATTTTTCCTGATCCTACTCCCTCGAGTAAGACAGCAGGCTATTTGGGGAAGGTGATTGAACAATCGGATATTTGGATAACCCGCCGCCTTTCCCACGAAAGCTGCAGTCAACGCATCTAAAATGCGAACCATTTCGACAGGTTTTCGGACTTACAGGCATTTATGCTGGTATACTACCAGATTTTTCCTACTTATCATTGCTTCCCATCCTTTTTCAGGATCGTAAAAAACAATCCATAGAACAGTGCATTAAAATGATGTTCGTTCCTGATTACCGCTGCGGGGCAGTCTCGGATTTTCACCGACTTCCCTTTTATAACGCGTTTTAAACGCGTATCGTCAATGGGCCTTTCAATATTCAGATTTTTTTATGTGGTGTCAATAGGTAAAATTTGATGAGTGATATTTATATATTTTCGTGTCCTTATATTCTATTGTTTTTTTTGTGACTATTCACCCTTTTGGTCTAAATCCGCCGTGCCTCTGATACTGTTTTCCTTCAAAGCTGTCGCTTATCTTCCCTCAAGCACCATCAGAGACATCTCTTTTGCCCGCAATAATTTATAAGCGGTAAAGAGTCATGTGATTTTTAAGAATCTGATCAAAAGTTTAAGCTGTAAAGGGGTTTGTGAGTTTTTCATGTCTGATGGTTGACGTTTGAGCAACACCATAGTCATGACCTGGCCAGACAATGGTGTCATCGGACAGTATATAGAGTCGTTCTTTGATCGATCGTTTCAGCACTTCCGGAGAACCACCGGCCAAATCAGTGCGTCCCACAGCCCCAACAAACAGGGTATCACCTGTCACTACATTGCCATCAAAAAACAGACAAATCCCTCCAGGTGAATGCCCAGGTGTATGAATGACTGTTACCCGGGATTCTCCTACTTTAATAACATCCTGATGTTTTAATAATCCATCAGGCAGGGGAGAACCTTTACCTCCCAACAACCTGCAAAACAGCCGGTTTTTCAGTGTCCTTAACAAATGAGACTCTGATTCATGAATCCAGAGTTCGGCCCTTGTTTTTTCCAGAATTGATCTGTTTCCGGCAACATGATCAGCATGATAGTGCGTATTCACAACTTTTGTTATTTGATATCCTTTTTCTGTGGCAATAGCGAGTATTTTTTTTGTTTCAAATGCCGGATCAACCACTATGCACTCTTTCGTTTGCTGATCCACAATGATGTATGCGAATACTGCCATTTTATTAAGTTTTATCTGAACTATTTCCATAATATTAAATCTGCAATTGAAATTTAGACCTCTGGTGAGGGCATCACTAAAAGAAAATATTAATAAGACAAGCCCTCTTTCATTAAATCTTCTTTATTTGTTGCCTATTGTTTGTTAAGGTTATTTTTAGAAAGCAAAATACAATGCCATCAACAAATTTCAATTCAATTAGATAGCGGCTCTTTTTCAAAACGCTTTTGAATTCAGACCTGCACCACAAATATAGGTAGTATCCTTTTTTGGGTTATCGTACAACACACAAAGAAATCCAATAATTGTTTAATCATAACGGACAATCCAGATGTCAATCACTGAAAAGAAACTGCTAACAACAAAAGAAGTTGCCAAATTTTTGGGAATTAATGAAAAAATGGTGTATACCCTTGTTTCGGAAAAAAACCTGCCCGCCTCCAAAGTAACAGGAAAGTGGATTTTCCCCCAGCATCTGGTTGAACAGTGGGTCGAAGCCAATACGATCAATTTCCCAAAATCAGCAAATATTCTTCCACCTTATCATGGGCTGTTGATCATCACCGGCAGTAATGATTTATTACTGGAAAAAGTCATTACACTTTTCAATGAAAGATTTCCGGAACACCTGGCTGTTTTTGGAAACCTGGGAAGTATGGGAGGAATCCGTTCGCTGAAACGAAACTTGTGCCACATGGCGACCAGTCATTTGCTACAGGAAGATAAAGATGAATACAATTTTGAATTTGTAACGGGCGAGCTTGAACAAACTCCCGTAATTGTTAATTTTTGCCACCGTGAACAGGGAATACTCCTACAAAAAGGCAATCCAAAAAAAATCAAATCCGTTCAGGATTTTACGCAGAACCACATCAAAATTGTCAACCGACCTCTGGGTACAGGAACAAGACTGTTATTTGACAATGAATTAAAGAAAAATAAAATTAACACCAACCAGATTGATGGATACGGAACCGAAGTACAAAAACACCTGGATGTCGGGTTTGACATACTTGCAGGTAGAGCTGACGCCGGAATAGGTATCAAACCAGTTTCATCGATTCTTAATCTGGACTTCATCCCCCTTCGTCGCGAACGATATGACCTTTTAATCACTAAAGAACGGTTTTTCGACAAAGGCATTCAGCTGTTTTTGGGGTTGCTTCATGAACCTCACTTTCATTTGATCGCTAAAAAATTTGCAGGTTATGATACAGCTCTCAGTGGAAAAATGGTTTATCCTCAGGAAAAAGACTCCTAAGACAAAACAGATTATAATCGAGCCGTCTGTTTTACTGCTCGATTATAGATTTGCCCAACTGTCCAGCTTAACAACACGTCTAATAACAAATTACTTACCTTTAAAAACAGGATCTCTTTTCTCTCCTCTTGCCATTAATGCTTCTCCAAAATCAGCTGTTTTAAAACACTCATTTAGTGCCTCATTTTCACGATCAAGCGTTTCTGACAGGACATCAATGAATGGCTGATGTAAAATTTTCTTCATCTTTCTAACTGCAAAAGCAGGTCCTCCGGGAGCTACCAGCTTTAAAGTCTGTTCCCGGGTAAAGTTTAAAAGCTGATCATGAGGCAGTACCTGATTAACAATACCCATTTCATGCGCCTCAATAGCCGAAATCTTTTGAGAGAAATAGATAATCTCTTTCGCTTTTTGAAATCCTAACAACCGGGGTAAAATGAATGAAGATGCCAATTCCGCAGTGATCCCGAGTTCCAGAAAAGGAAGTTTAAACCATGCATATTCAGATGCGTAGATAAGATCTGCCCCGGACAACACCATCGTAAATGCACCTCCAATTGCAAATCCATTGACAGCCGCAATAATGGGTTTACTGCAATTAAACATCTTCAATGTCATCTTTTTTTGAGCAATATCCGACATATCAATTTGCTGCAATATCTCAGGGGAAACATCTTTATGCGCATCAGGATTAAAATAACCCCCACTGCTGAAAGCCTCTTTCTGAGGATCATGGTTTTCAGCGTCAATTGCGCCGGTAATTATCATCGCACCCGCAGTATCATCCTTTTCAAGAGCGTCTAATGCGGCATCGATCTCAAAAAATGAATAAAAACTTAAAGCATTTTTACGATATGGGCAGTTTAAGGTTAATGTGACGATGCCGGTTTTCTCATCCTTCTCATATTTGATGTCTTTAAAATCTTCAATTTTCATATCGATTCCTTATTATTATAAAATTATAAATCTTCTGTTAATCACAATTTGAATATGCGACTACCTGTTCAAATCAACTAATCACGGATTTTAACCCCTGAAAAAAGTGACTCTCTTTATATATTGATGCATAATTCAATAGTGGTACTAACTATTATAATCCAAAACAGTTTAATACTGGGGAAGCCTAATTCATTGCAGAAATAATTAAAATCGTAAAGTATGAACAAAAACCTAAATTCACCCTCATTTTACCAAAAGACCGAGTGGGGTGGGGTAACACCCTGCCCTCGCGGTGGAAGATATAAAAGAAAAAGAGGTATAAAGCGTTCTTCATCTTACAAGAGTAGAACTGCTAACTTGAAGATTTGATGGTGGATTTAGGTAATTTAAAATGATGTGATTTTAGATCACAACTCTTTTTGTGGATAATAAATCTTGGATTCCTCAAGAATCGATAAAAATAAAACCTAAAATATTAAAAATTCCAGATGATTTATCAGTCTGTTTTTACTTTTTATTTTATTTTATTTATTCCGGTTAATGGCTTTAAAGGATTTATTTTTTCATTAAGCATTGACAACACCTTAAATATCTTATAAAAATATTGTTTACGTTAAATATCTATTATTAGAAGAAGGTTTTGTAAAAGAAAGCAGATTGGTTTACAAAAATGAAGACAACTATATCAATTAAAAAAGAACAATACCTGAAAGGCGGGGACTTAAATCACGAGTGGTTTCAAGTTGATGCAACTGGGAAAACCCTTGGACGATTGGCAACTGAAATTGCAAAAGTTCTGCAAGGTAAGCATAAACCTATATTTACACCTCATGTTGATACTGGGGACTATGTAGTAGTGGTAAATGCTGATAAAATTAAAGTAACCGGTAAAAAGCTGACAGATAAGATTTATCATCATCACACTGGTTATCCAGGCGGAATTCGTTCTATCAGCGCTCAGGCGTTAATGGAAAAAGATCCTACAGCAATGGTTTGCAAAGCTGTAAAAGGAATGATGCCTAAAAACAAGCTCAACCGTGACTCCTTAAACAAACTGAAAGTGTATGCGGGCGCAGAACACCCACATATGAATCATAATCCAAAACCCTTAGAAATTTAAACAGATATATGGAGCAGTATTACGGAACAGGTCGGCGAAAAAGAGCCGTAGCTCGCGTTTTTCTAAGACCAGGAACTGGAAAATTCATCGTCAATAAAAGAGACGTTTCTGAGTTTTTCAAGAGAGACATTTACAAAACTATTTGCCAACAACCCCTGGATGTAACCGAACAGGCTGGTAATTTTGATGTTTATGCAACAGTGAAAGGCGGCGGAACAACGGGACAAGCAGGAGCTCTGCAACATGGCTTATCCAGAGCGTTGGTTAATTTCAACGAAGAGAACCGGCCTGTACTGAGAAAATCCGGGTTCTTAACACGGGATGCCAGAGAAGTGGAAAGGAAAAAATACGGACTCAAAGGAGCAAGAGCAAGATTTCAATTCTCCAAACGATAGTTTTTACCGTTTTCTTATACTTTCTTCAAAGATCTTCACTACAGAAATATATCTCTTAGAAATCCGATTATTCCAGGATTTTTAAGAGATTGATCTCATTCCCCTTGAAGTTGAAAGAGACTTCGTCTACCAAGTGGTGCACTAGATTCAATCCTCGATTAATCTCACTGATTGAGCCCTGTTCCCCTTTGATTTTGTTCGGTTCAAATCCCTGCCCTTCATCCTTGATGTGAACTGTAATTTTATCCATTCCCAGTTCCAATCTGAAGAATATATTTTTATCCGGCTGATCTTTGTTTCCATGCTCAACCGCATTACTCAGACTTTCATAAATTGCCATTTTTAAGTCAGAAAAACTGCCAAAATCCTTGGGGTAAACCATCTCAATCAGATTATCGATTGTATCCAAAAGCTTCAGAATTGACCTCTCCTCACTCATGATAACTGCCCGAAATGCATTTTCCATTCGGTAGTTTTCCAGCTCATTTTTTAAAAATCTCCCTTTATGATGCCTGATCGCCTTCGTAATGGTTTCTTTGGTATCTGCTGGCACCAAGGGTTTTACCAAATATCCGGAAACGCCATAACTGATCGCCTTAACTGAACTCTCCAATGAACTTTGATCTGCAATAATAACAATTGGCACGTTAGAATCACTCTCGCGAACTTTTTGAAGAAAATCCAATCCGTTCATCCCTTCATCATCAAAATGGATTTCACTGAGAATCAAATCGTAGTGATGTTTTTGAATCCGCTTATACCCTCTGGCCGTTTTCGTTTCCGCATCCAGTTGAAATTCGTTCTCATCCAGAATCTCATTCAAGATGTTTCTTGTTTTTACTTCCCTGTCAATAACAAGAATTCTATATTTCAGATTTGACATTTCTGTCATTTTATTTTCTCTCTATTGATTCGTTATTTCAAACATCCGAAGAAAGTCCCAGAAGATATAATTGACCTTTTCCCGGCAAAACCTGAAATAATTTTATCCACTTTAAGCGCTTTTGTCATTAGGAACTACCATCTAAAGCAAGTATTGCCCAAATGACTAATTGATTCCCCGCAAAAAATAGATTCAAACGATGTTGATCAATTCCTGTCATATTTGATTATGATATTTATTTATGTGTCAGCCTATCAGTAATGACTCTCCTTAATGATTTTTTTTTATTTAAATGTTAGGATCGGGTTTACCTGATCAACGTAGCCGTAAATCAAGGTAGACATAACAAGTACATGTCTCCCGATTTACTAAAAAAATTATAAATTTACCCATATATTCAATATAATATTCAAATTTTTAATTTTAAAGGGTTTCAAGGACAATCAAATTCACTTCGATGATTCAATAAAGATAATATTCAAGTCTGATGGAGTTCTTCCCCGTATAA
>Ga0307989_1001213_pt1 | contig 14444 bp, 12 predicted proteins | sample EllFjometagen185_FD_203164 | JGI IMG/M metagenome (GOLD analysis project Ga0307989, IMG submission 203164) | Marine microbial communities from Ellis Fjord, Antarctic Ocean - #185 | ecosystem: Environmental > Aquatic > Marine > Unclassified | place: Southern Ocean | collected 2014-10-08
TTCATGGCAATTGATTTGACTGTTTCACCATTGGGTAGTTCAATCTTGGCTGGTTTAAGTGCTGCAGTCGGGCAGGCTGAAACTGCCAAAGGGATTTCACAGACCCTGTCAAGATATTCATGATCCAGCATTGGCGGTTTTCTGTGATATCCAAGGATAGCAATATCAGAGCAATGAACAGCACCGCACATATTCAGGCAGCAGGCCATGGAAACTCTGAGCTGTGCCGGAAGTCTCTGGTCCTGGAAATCAGCAAACAATTCATCCATTGCAGCTTTTACAGTACCCGAGGCATCTGTTGCAGGGGTATGGCAGTGAATCCAACCCTGGGTATGGACAATATTAGTGATACCAGCACCGGTTCCACCGATGGGGAATTTAAAAGAACCGCCATCAAATTTTCTGGAGGCCAGATCGTTTTTCAAGGGTTCAACTTTATCTTTTGAGTCAACCATGAATTCGATATTGTTACGAGTAGTAAAACGGAGATGTCCGTCACAATGTTTGTCCGCAATATCACACATTTCATTGATATGAGTGGTACTCATGATACGCGCACCACCAACTCTTACTGTATATACTTCGTCTCCTGAGTCTGCAACATGAACAAGAACACCTGGCTCAAGGATTTCATGGTGAGACCATTTGCCTTTATTTTTAGCAATAACAGGAGGATAAAATTCATTATGGTCTTTCGGACCGATGTCAGAAATTCTGTTTTCCATCGGTTTTGCTGGATTATAACCAGTAGAAATAAATGCCATTATAATTCTCCCTTTCTATCTTTGATGGTGTTTTCTGTATTCGTCAACATCACGTTCCCAGCCGCCTTCAACCTCATCCTCTTTCCAGAAGATATAGGGGTTGGTTCTCGGATATTGAACGTGCTGAGGCATTGCCTTGATTCCAGTTACTTCAAGAAGTTTCTGGAAACCCTGACGCATGATCAGCTCACCAAGTCTTTCACGGTTTTTACCTTCTTCCATCCACCAATCCCAGACATTTTCAATAACTTCTGTAACTGCTTCATAATCATTGTCAGGATTTACTTCTACAAATGGAACCAGCAAAGAACCCATCTGAGCACCATCAAGGATAGGCGCCTTAGCACCGACAAGGATGGAACATCCGGTTTCTTTACCTATTTTAAGGGCTTTTGGCATTACATTGATACAATGCATGCAACGAGTACAATTAGAATTATCAATGAAAAGTTTTTTGTTTTTGAACATCATACATTTTGTCGGGCAGAGACCGGTCACTTCTTTTTCAATATCAAAGGGACCCCAGTCTTTACTGCCGCGGTATGCACCTGCATTTGCAGGATAAGCCGCATCATTTTCAACATATTTATTGACAGCATCCTGATCGATCCGGATATCATCTTTCCATGTACCGATAAATGACATGTCGGAACGTGCAATAGATGCGACGCAGCAGTTAGGGCAGCCATCCAGTTTAAATTTAAACTTGTATGGGAAGGCCGGACGATGAAGCTCATCCTGATATTCCTGAGTCAAAAAGTAAACCATTGCATTTGTATCATAGCATGAATATTCACATCGAGATTCTCCCAGACAGTCAGCCGGAGTTCTCAGGTTAGAACCGGATCCGCCAAGATCCTGGCCCATATCATGGGTCAATGTCCAGAATACTTCTTCAAGCTGAGGAGTCGTGGTACCCAGAAGAATAATATCTCCTGTTGCGCCATGCATATTGGTCACACCGGAACCCCTCAGGTCCCAAAGTTTAGTGAGTTCCCTCAGGTATGAAGTTGTATAGTATTTACCTGCTGGTTGAGCTACACGCATTGTATGAAAATGCTGTACACCAGGGAATGCTTCCGGTTGATCACAATATCTACCGATTACACCACCGCCGTATCCAAAAACACCAACGATACCGCCATGTTTCCAGTGCGTTCTACCATGTTTGTAAGACAGTTCCAAAACACCCAGAAGATCATCTACACAATCCGTAGGGATCTGGAATTCAACACCTTCTTCATTCTTAGCTCTGACTTCAGCCTGTTGTTTCAGGTCGGAAACAAAGCTAGGCCATGGGCCGGATTCCAGCTGATCCAGTAAAGGAGTTTCATGCTTCGCCATTTACTTACCTCCGTTAATAGTTAATTTACATTCAATATAATGAAAAATTTTTCCAAACTTCCCATTCAATAGTCTAATTTGTTGTTATTCTGAATAGTTATATAACAGATCTCTTTTTATATAGAACACCTTAATCAAAATAACATTGCAGATATAAAATTTTACTTTCACCATGTCAATAAAAAAGGTTGTTTTTACCCATTTTTGAAAATTGAATGCAGGATCTTGCAATGAGATTCAAGGTTTTCTTCTATTACTGCAAATTCTGAAGCGTCAGGATGGCAGGATGCTAAAACATTTTCCATTAAATCTTTTATCTGTTCCAGATTAAATTGACGCAAAAAATCGATAAAACTAAATTTTATGTCCCCATAATCATAAAGCAAAGATTTTTCTTCCAGTGCAAGCAAAAAGCCGTCAACTATGGGTGTTAAAAATCTCTTTCCAAGCATCACTAAGGGGCCTGTACCATTCAATCGGTCAAGACGAACCCTTATGGTCAAGTTAAAAAAGAAAAACAATAAGGCAGGTAAAATATGAACTATTTTATTTTCATCTTGTCCGCTGAATTCAGTTAAGGGTGAATATCCTCTCACTGTGACCAATTTAACATGAACTTTTTTATCTTCCTGCCTTATAATGAAATCTCCGGCAGCCTGATGCCAGGGAAAAATCTGTTCAAAGGTTTCAATATCATAGTAGTAGGTCAGTATTCTGGATATCTCATGATAAATCGGGCGAGCATTTGCATCAGAGATATAGTGACAGCTTCCATTAGACTCCCATATCACGACTTGCCTTTTTCCCTGGTCCTCTGTGGCATGAAATTCTTTATAGTTTTCAAACCATTCACCTAAAAAGAACCCTATCCTGCCTTTATCCGTTCTGATGACATCAACACCAAAGACATTTGGAAGATAATGTTTTGGACCGGTTTTATTCAAGTCTGAAATCAGTTGAAACTCATTTTCAATCAAAGCCAGTCCTGACCTTGACACTGCTCCATTAAGGACAAAAGGACAGGACTTATTCTCCTTAAGCATAACCTGAATTTTTAGGGGATGATAAAAGGCACCGTGCTTTTCAAGGAATACGATTATCCTTTCAATCTGATTGGTAGGAACAGGCCTTTTGAAAAATATTTCAAGGCCTGATCTTAATTTTAGGAAATCATTTTCTGATAGAAATTGTCTGGCAGCTGAAAAATAATCACCAATCGTTATTTCTTGGCTTTTGCTTATGTTTTTTGAAGAAATATTACAAAAGTTTTCCGTATTTTTTCCTGATAATGGAACTTCCCATAAATTAGAACCAGGAAAAACTTGATTTTCTTCACCAGATACAAAAAAGGCAAACAGCTTTGTTTCCATTACGCCTTTCTATGGGGTGCAAGCTCGTCTTTCAGCTCTTGAGCGACTTCAAAACCTAGTTCTCCCGCTTTATCGCAATGGAAGAGCGCTTTATCAAATTCACCTGTTTCAAGGTATGCTACAGAAAGATTATTATGGGCTATAGGAAATTCAGGTTGCACCTTAAGTGCTTCAAGATTTGCCTTGATACCTTCCGGGACAAGTCCTTTCATAAAATATGCAGTACCCAGTGTGGCATAAGCCTGTACAAAATCTTTATTATGCGTAATGGCTTTTTTAAGGTTCTTAATGGCTTTATCAACTTTTTCTTCATCTTCTTTGGGATCTTTGCCATCCACAAGTTGAAGCAGGACAAATGCCATGTTCCCATAACCTTCTGCAAATCCGGCCCTTGCCTTTACTGCACGCTGATTGAATCTGTAGCACCCCTCAAGATCTTTTTTTTGAAGACAGATTCCACCCAGAAGGACATAGGCCTCAGCAAGCGATGGACTGCAGTCTATGGCTTCATGGAGTTCCTGTTCAGCCTCAATATATTCCTGCTTTCCCAAAAGGGCCACAGCAAGATTATAATGGGTTGTACCACATTCTTCATTACGGGTAAGCTGGCCTTTTAGCTGGGCAATATGTTCATCTATATCTTTTAACTGGTTTTTCCCCTGATCAGTCATTATTTATATCCTTAATTTATATTTATAATTTGTTTTGGTTCTTTGTAAAACATTATATAATATTTCCCATACAACATTGTGTCAAGACCATTGAAAATATTCAGTAAGTTTAATTTTGTCTTGAACCAAATATAAACTTGTGATAGCAAGTGGTTGTAAGAGAACCCATTGAAAAAATAATTTATTTACGTTTTAGGAGTAAGAACATGCAACCAGGATGCTATACTGCATTAATCACACCTTTTAATCAGGCAGGAGAGCTTGATCAAGAAGGTCTTGAACAGCTTATCGATTTTCAGATTGAAAATGATATTACAGGAATACTTGCAACGGGAACAACAGGTGAAAGCCCAACATTCAAATGGAAAGAACACGATCATGTGATTGCCCAGGTTGCGAAACTGGCAAAAGATAAATGCATTAGAATTGCCGGAACAGGAAGTAATAATACCATTGAAGCCCTGGAAGCTGCAGGCCGGGCTGCAAAAGAAGGGGTGGATGCCATTCTTATGGTGGATCCCTATTATAATGGCCCAAGCTCCCTTGAAATCAGGCGGGAATACTATGAAGTCGTTGCCAAAGCATACCCTGATGTATCCATCATACCCTATATTATTCCAGGCAGAACCGGTTCCCAGATGCTGCCCCAGGACCTGGCCATCCTGGCAAAGAACTTCTCAAATATATCCTGTGTAAAAGAAGCCACGGGTAATCTTGAGAATATGAAACTTACCCGAAAATTTTGTGGAAATGATTTTAAAATATTCTCAGGGGATGATGCTCTGATTTATGATATTATGACTGATCCTGAAATTAAGGCATGCGGATCCATTTCCGTGATGTCCAACATCATACCAAAATTTATGGCACAGATGGTCTTATTGCTCAACCAGGGAGATGTTGATGGGGCTATCAAGATTCACACTGCCATAAAACCCCTGCTTGACCTTGTTGTGGTTAACACCCAGGAGGAATCCGAATTCGGGCCTGTCTATTGCAGAGCAAGAAATCCCCTTCCTTTAAAAACGCTTATGCAATTATTGGGAATGCCTGGAGGCCCCTGTCGAAGTCCTTTGGGGAAAATGACGCAAAAAGGGTTCCATGTTCTTTTGGATACAGCAAAAACAGTTCAGGCCAAGAATCCTGAAATTTTTGAACCCATTGCTTTGTTTTTCAATGTGGATATTGAAGAGCGTCTGAACAATAAAGAATTCCAAGAGGATTTGTGGTATAATTACTAAAATTACAGAGGCCATGCAGCAAAACGAATGGCCTCTGTAATCAATACAAATAACAGCGTTACTTTTTCTCTTTTATTTTAAAATTCTCTTGTCCTGTTTGAAAAAAACTGACTTTAAGCCATTCAAATCCAAATTGAAGAAGTTTGATATCATCATTTTTGATTTCTTCAATTGTTTTTTCCGGAAAATCGTATCTTTGAAGGAAAGTGCTTTTAAATACAAATTTTTTGAATTTGTCAATATTATAACAAACCATAAAAAACATCTTTTTGCTCTCTTCTGAAAGCTTCATATTAGGTGGCAAGGATTTTTTCCTGACTATCAAATCAAACCAGCCATCATTGACCTGGTCACGAAGGTCAACACCCTGATCCTCTCTCCACTCTGCAACAGTCCATTCTTTGTCCTCATCAAATCCCATGCAGTGGGCTTCTTTCACTGTAAAAAAGAATTCATCCTTTTCACCCTCTTCACCGGAATAGCTTAAAGAGCCTACACCTAATGGATAGTATCTGCAGGTTGTAGGGCGATCTTCATAAATAGCACACCCTTCCTTGTCTTCAACAAAAGGACACGATTTTCTTTCATCATCCAAAAGCTTAAGTGTTACGACAGGAAGATCTCCTTTTTCAAGGATATGTGGATCAGTAAATACTGCAAGAAATTCCTCGGAGGTCAAATCGAGTTTTTTACTCATGGTTAAAATATCATAAGGGGTCAGCATAATATTAATTCCCCGGCAGCAATCTGTAAAACAGGTAACACCTTTATGGCAATCAAATTTAAATTTGCTCCTGAGGCTGAGCTGCTCTGGTGGGATTTCAGATATTTTTTGGGTTGTATCAGTCATTAAAACTTCCTTTGCTAAAATTATTATGGTGCTTAAACTCGGGGAGCATACGAAAAAGGTTCAATAATGTCAACCAATTACAGATTCAAGACTTATTTTTTATTTTAAATATCTTAAGATGTTAAATAAAATAAATTTGACATCTGATTTATTTCTAAATACATAAGAGGCAATACCATTTAAAGCACCTTACACATTGGGTATGACCCACGAAATCCTTAGGAGTTTTCATGAAAATAAGAAAAGCTGTTTTCCCTGTGGCCGGACTTGGTACGAGATTTATACCTGCCACTAAAGCTATGGCAAAGGAAATGCTACCCGTTGTTGACAAGCCTTTAATCCAGTATGCTGTTGAAGAAGCTTTTGCAGCCGGTATCGAACAAATTATTTTTGTTACCGGCCGCGGGAAAAAAGCATTAGAAGATCATTTTGACAGATCATATGAAATAGAACAGGTCCTTGAAAACAAAGGGAAAACAGATCTTTTAAAACAAATCAAGGAACTTGTTCCAAAAACCGGTACCATTATTTATACCCGGCAGCATGAGCCTTTAGGACTGGGTCATGCCATCTGGTGCGCCAGAGATATTGTCGGCGACGAACCTTTTGCAGTACTTTTAGCCGATGACCTTATCCAGACGGATAAACCCGTTCTTTCTGAGATGGTAAAAAAATTCGACCGGTTAAGAGCCTCAATGGCTGCAGTCATGGAAGTAGAAAAAGACCAGACAGATAAATATGGTATCCTTGATGCACAAGCAGTGGAAAAAGATATTGTAAAAATCAACGATATGGTGGAAAAACCAAATCCTGATGAAGCCCCTTCCAATCTTGCTATCATTGGCCGCTATATACTAACCCCTAAAATCTTTGAATATTTAGGAAAAAAAGAAAAAGGTGCCGGTGGAGAGATCCAGCTCACGGATGCCATGAAAACTCTGCTCAAAGAACAACCGATTTATGGATATAAATTTTGCGGACAGCGATTTGATTGTGGAGACAAGGCAGGATTTCAGATGGCCAACCTGGCGTTTGCCCTTGAAAGACCTGATATGAGAGACAAATTGATAGAATTCATAAAAAAAATCCAAAAAGACTTTTAGAAATGTTTAGGATTTTTTATACTTGCGGTATGACTCCATCACTTTTTTAACATAATTTTGCGTTTCCTCGTAAGGTGGAATCTTTTTATACTTATCTACTGCCTGGGGACCTGCATTGTAAGCTGCAAGGACAAGGGGCAGTTTATTTTTATACCGCTTTAAAAGACGCTGAAGATATAGAGCCCCACCCATGATATTCTGAGAAGGATTAAATGGATCTTTAACAGAAAGGGTCTTAAAATTGGCCGGCATAATCTGCATTAGTCCTTTGGCACCTTTTTTTGATACTGCCTCTGGATTAAAATCTGATTCCACTTTTATCACGGCTTTAATCAAAAAAAACTCCACTCCATATCTTCTTTGTGCTTTCCTGATCAACCCATCATATTTTTTAGTGGAGATCCCAGGCAAAGGTTTTTTTCGTTTTTCTTTAATGTATAATTTGTAATTTGGTGACGTTGGCACATTTGTAAAATGGACTACCCCGAGCTTGTCAACATATCTATAAATATCAGCAAAGGCCTTATCAAAACCTAAAGTGATCAAAACTATCGAAAAAACAATGACAACTCTTTTTAACATTTTTGTATCTATTTTATCCTGTCTTTATATTCCTTAAGGATAAATTTCCCAGGAAATTTTGGTTTTGCAACATATTGTCCCAGGTTATCCAAAAAAGTTTTAACCAATGTTTCAAACACCCTGTCCTTTTCTTTACTCATGATGAAGTTTCGTTCAATTTTGTATTCATAGATCACTTTGTCACCCAGGGTTGCCAAAATATCTTCAAATTTAAAATCAGACAGGGGAGCCTCAAAAAACAACTCTTTTTCAATATTAATTTCAATGTTTGCTTTCATAATCACTACATATCCATCTGCACTGATTTCTCGTGACAGATCTGATATGATAAGGGTTTGATTATTCTCAAGTTCGATTTTTTTATATACCATGCTTACCATTATTATTTTTTTGCCTTTATTTGGTGCTGGACCTAAGACCATCATTTAAACAAAATTAATTCTTAAAATAATTCCAATTGTTTTTCTTTTTTATTTACCGGCAAGAAAACTCGACTTTTCTCAAGTTGTGTCAGACTTTTTTCAATATCGTCAATAAAAAAAGATCTTTGCCTTTTAAAACTTTTGCCATATATGCTTCTTTTTTTTGCATAAGTCAAACAAAGAATATCCATGGCCCTTGTCATGGCAACATAGAACAGGCGGCGTTCTTCTTCAAGGTCATCAATATGTTTTCCATCCTTTGCAAAGGGGACAAGTCCCTGTTCACAACCTGCAACAAACACAACAGGAAACTCCAGCCCTTTGGCCGCATGCATGGTCATTAAAGATACTTTTTCCATATTAAACCCTATGGCATCCACATCCCGGTTTAAGGCGATCCCATCCAAAAATCCTTTCAAATCATTGTAAAGCCCGGCCTTTAATAATAATTCTTCAAACGCCTGGTTTGTTTTATCATCATTTTCAATTATTTCCTTCAAACCTGTTTGCCTGACTAATAATTTCATGCCGGTTTTATTATCACAATTTTTAATTTCCCCTCTAAGGCCCTTAAGAATATCGGCAATGGTGCTGATCTTTGTTTTTGCCACCTGTTTCAATCCGCTGATATCAGCTCTATCAAAGATTTCCATGATGTCCAGGTTCATAGCAATAGATTTTTTATAAAACTTATACAATTGTGCTGTTTGTTTTTTACCCATACCAGCACCCAGGTAATGAAAAATATTCTCAATATCAAGAAAACTTTCACTCTTGGCCATAATCCTGCAAAAACTTATCAATTGCCGGATACCATTCATTTCAAACAGGCTTTTTTTATCTGCTGTCTGAAAAGGGATACCCTGTTTTTCAAACACATTAACAAATGTTGCGCATTGTTTTTTAGTCCGGCAGAGGATTACAAAATCTGCAAAAGAATATTCTTTTGTGGGGTCCGGATCCACCTTGCCTGAATCCATTGAAAAAAAAGAAATCCCACCCACAAGTTTTTCAATCATCTTACCAATGGCCACCGCCTCTGCCTGTTCACTAACAGTCTCTTTTATAACCAGTTTTTTTGTACTTCCCACATCTGAAAAAATCTTGAATTTTTCATTTTTGTCCAAAGACTTATTGATCATTTGAAATGATGCATCAAGAATGGTCTGGGTAGATCTGTAATTTTTCGTCAATAGTATCTTTTCACATCCCAAAAAATCATCTGAAAACCGGTTAAAATATTTATTGTCCGATCCCCTGAACCCGTAAATTGATTGGTCTGGATCACCAATAACCACAATATGATTGCCTTGTGAAATCATCTTTGCAAGCTCATATTGGCCAAAATTCAAATCCTGGTATTCATCGATAAAAATATATTGATATTGATGTCTGACACTTGACAGCACCTCATCCTGGCCAACCAACATTTTGACTGCCATTAAAATCAGGTCTTCAAAATCTACCACATTCTGTTCTTTACAAAGGGCCTGGTAGGTTTGATAAGTTCTTTTAAAAGAGTCCGGCTCAACACTCTCAACATGGATTATAAGGTTTTTCAAATCATCACCAGGGTCCAATAAATTCTGTTTACAAAGGCTTATTAATTTATCAATTTTATTTACCATTCCCTTTTTAGCTGCTTTGCCTATAGCTTCTCTGATCAGCGCAATCCGCAACGATTCATCCGTAATGGCCGCATTAAAATCTTTGTATTCTCGTAAAAGTTTAAGGCAAAAAGAATGGAATGTTGCCGCCAGCACCTGGGATTTTGTTTTAGGCACATATTGGTCTATTCTTTGTTCCAGCTGTCTTGCCGCCTTGTTGGTAAAAGTCAGGGCAAGGATATTTCCCGGTTCAATATTTTTTTTTGATACAAGATATGCAATCTTTGCAGTTAAGGTTCGTGTCTTGCCTGTACCCGGACCGGCCTGGATCACCATTGCCCTGGCTGATGATTCAACTGCTTTTTTCTGCTCAGGATTTAAACCGTCCAAAAGGCCTTTGGGTTTAACAGGCTGGGATAGTTTTTGATTTTTTTCCCTGGTTTTAATTTTAAAATTCTGTTTTACAACACGTTTTTTTTCTCTTGGCTTAACTTTTTTGGCCGGAAAATCGAATAAAAGATTTTTTTCTCCTTTCAATCTAACTCTTTCCTGTTCTGAAAAAAGTTTCACTTTTCCAAATTCACCATCATAGCCAGGATCAATATTGATATCTCCAGTCCTCATCTTCATGATGGCTTCAGCCAACAAAGGTACATTGGCGGCATCTATTTGTTCAACAGATTTATCAACAAGAATCCCAAGCTCAGGCCCCAGGGCTTCAATGGCTTTGGTGTAGTAGGCTGCCACTTTTTTGGTTTTTGGGCCTACCTCAAAAATTTCCGAGAGGATATCAACAAGGGGAATAATGCTTTTAAACCCGTGCCGATTGTCAGGCTTATACCCTTCCTTCCTTGTGGCAAGTTCCTGGACTCTGTTCAATACTCCATATGTCACTCGTCTGCCGCACTCAGGGCAGATACCTTCAATTTGTGCTGTGGTGGCAGGATTCAGGCAGATATTACATTTCCTATGGCCGTCATAATGGTATTTGCCTTGGTGGGGGTACATATCCAGTGTGCCCTGATATTTTTCAAGATCATTTTTTTCAAGGGCCTGCCGGATATGGAAAAAACTTAATTCTGTATTAAAGACAGAGGCATTTCGTCCCAGATACCCGGGTGAATGGGCATCGGAATTAGATATCAACCGGACATTATCAAGATCTTTAATTCGCCAGTTCATTGGAGGATCTGATGACAACCCTGTCTCAACTGCAAAAATATGCGACTTTAATGGGCCAAAACACTCTTCAATGGAATCAAATCCTGATTTTGATCCAAACATTGAAAACCAGGGTGTCCAGATGTGGGCCGGTACAAAAAAACCTTTATCATTGACATCCAGCATGATCTTAAGCAGATCTGCTGCATCCAGACCAAGTATTGGACGGCCATCGGATTTGATATTTCCAATGGCATCAAGTCTGGCATTAAATTTTTTAACACTGTCAATATCAGGAAAATAGACCAGATTATGATTTTTTCTCACCCGGTCATCTTTTTTGTAAATATTGCTGATTTCGCTTTGCAGGATAAACCTGACAGGATTTCTGCAATTTTCCGGAACGGTTTTATCTATATCTTTGGCAATTTCTTTTTTCAGGGAAAACAATCCTGGTTCTGTTTCTACAAGCTTGGACTCAATCTCGCTTATCCATGCAGGATAGGTAAAATCTCCCGTCCCAATAAGCGTTACCCCTTTAATTTGGGCTGTATAATAAAGATTCTCAAAATCAAGATTTTTAGCTGTAGCTCTTGAATACTTGGAGTGAATATGAAGGTCAGCAATAAATTTCATTTTGTTTTTTCCAATTTAAATTTATTATTTTCTTACCGATTCAATAATTTACATGATTTATGCTTAATTTAAAAGCCGGATTCTGGTAAAGAATAATAATCATCTTCAACAATAAAAATAAAACACTCTGTAAAGAACATGGTTCAGGGTAAAAAACATTTACCAAATTAAAGAGAATAAATCATGCCCATATTTGACACACAGTCACAAGTCCTGATCCAAAACTGGGATCAAACCCTTGAAAAATCAATCAAAACAAAATTGAGCCTTGCAGATCATGCCCACGACAATCAATTTATTAATTTTACAAACCAGCTTATAAACATGACATCAAACATTAGGATTGAATCGAAAAAAGGTGAAAACCCGTTGCCTGGATTCCTTTTAAAAGAGAATATAACTTATTCAGCGCTTCCCCTTGGGAAAGAACTTGAGCCCTTTCTTGAAACCCTGTCACAAATAAATGGGGAGGACAAAATGCTTTCCAAATCCATTCTGCAAACCCCTGATAAAATAAATACTGATAAAATAGATATGGATAAGATAGACATAGGGGTCAGCTTAAAACTATATATTGCCCTTGAGTGCCCCCATTGTCCCAATGTGGTCAGGACTGTCATACCCCTTGCACTTCACTGCAGCAAAATAAACCTTCACATAATTGACGGCAGTTTATTTCCTGAAACCGCACAAAAAGATAGTGTTATGTCAGCACCCTGTCTTATCCTTGATGATGATTTCAGGTGGACGGGAAGTGTTCATCCCCAAGAAATTGTAAAAATGATCATAGATCGTGATCCATCACAATTGAGTGCCCACACATTAAAAACAATTCTTGAACAGGGGGATGCCACCTGGATAGCGCAACAAATGATTAAAAAAGGAAAAATCTTTGATGCCTTTATCAAACTTTTACTCGATAAAACATGGTCAGTCAGACTGGGGGCCATGGTAATTGTAGAAGAGCTTTCCGAAACCGAACCAAATCTTGCAGCCTTACTTTGTCCTTCCCTGATCCTTTTGTTTGATGGAAAAGATATCCCCATACAAGGTGATATTCTGTATGCACTGGGAGAAGCAGGTGATAGAAAAACAAAAGAATGGCTCCTTCAAAAACTTCCCAAACTTGTGCATCCAGACCTTATTGATGCAGCAACAGAAGCCCTGGACAGTCTGAACTTAAGAAACAAATAAGATAAGGCTTAAGATAACAAAGCCTGGCCTTTGACCTTTGATCATCTTTACAAAATGATCATTTTTTGGTATTAAGTGTTTATAGCAAGATGGAAATTGATGTCATAATTACAGGATAAAAAAAAACCATAAAATAAATTCTGTGGATCACTTGTTTTGTTGTAAGATTTAATTGTTACTGCCAAACCCTTGAAAATAGTTTGGTCAATATAAGAAAATCACTTAATTTTAGAGAGACTTTGATATGCCTCAGTCAGACCAGACATCCAATTCAAACTGGACTATTCTTTTTATATGCTGGGTAATCGTCGGCGTATCAACCATTGGAAGTATATTTTTCAGTTTTGTAATGGAGTTTGCTCCCTGTGTTTTATGCTGGTATCAGAGAATTTTTTTGTTCCCTTTAGTCATAATTTTAGCAATAGGGCTTTTCCCTTTTGATAAAAATGTTGTGAAGTATGCTTTGCCATTAGCCATAGCCGGCTGGCTGACATCATTATATCATAACCTGGTGTATGCCAAAATCATCCCGGAAAGCATACAGCCTTGCACTCAGGGAGTTTCTTGTACTGAAGAATACATAAATTTGTTTGGTTTTTTGTCAATTCCAATGCTTGCTTTACTTTCATTTTCAATAATAATAGTATTTTTAGTAATCTTAAAGAAGAGGATGTAAGATCAATGAAATATGTAATTTTTGGGTTTACATGTCTTGTATTGCTCATTGTATTTTTGTTCACAAGCTACTATTACAAGGGACAGCAGGCCAAAATGTATGACTTCATGGCCAGAGAAAATGCTTCAACATTTGTGAGAGGTCATTCTCAAACCTTTGGCAGCGATGATGCAAAAGTTTATCTTGTTGAGTTTATGGATCCGGCCTGTGAAACCTGTGCGGTTTTTTCTCCTTTTGTGAAGCAAATAATGAAGGCAAATCCCGGCAGGATTAAACTTGTTATTCGGTATGCTCCTTTTCATGATGGTGCTGAATATTTTGTAAAAATCCTTGAGGCAGCAAAAAAACAAGGAAAATATTGGGAAACTCTGGATGTTATGTATAAGTCCCAATCTATCTGGGCAAGCCACCACAAGCCGCAACCTCAAAAGATTTGGCAATTTCTTCCAAAGGCCGGTCTTAATATAGAACAAATCAGAAAAGATATGAATGACCCTGCAATAGAAAAACTCATTGAGCAGGATCTTGCGGATGCAAAAACGCTTAATGTTAGAAAAACCCCGGGATTTTTTGCCAATGGGAAACCTTTACAAAGCTTTGGATATCAACAATTACAGCAATTAATCCAATCTGAAATTACTGCAAGGTATCCGAATTAATTAGTGTTTGAACGAAAACTCACTCATCTGCTTCGTTGCTGCAAAATTTTGCCAAATTATAAAACTGGCCTCATGTACTACAGTACACTCCGGTTTCAAAATTTCTTGCGCCTTGCATATGAGCAACTTTGTGAGCATGCGCTCCTCTACGAGCCATCCAAACA
>Ga0307989_1001214_pt1 | contig 14427 bp, 11 predicted proteins | sample EllFjometagen185_FD_203164 | JGI IMG/M metagenome (GOLD analysis project Ga0307989, IMG submission 203164) | Marine microbial communities from Ellis Fjord, Antarctic Ocean - #185 | ecosystem: Environmental > Aquatic > Marine > Unclassified | place: Southern Ocean | collected 2014-10-08
TAGGCGGTTATTAATTTATCAGTTTTTGCCGCACACGCCCAACCGGGATCACAACCGTAAAGGTCTCCTATTCCATCACCATCAACGAGTTTCGCAAAATCAGGATTGTTCAGATCACTGAGGCTTTTAATTCCATATTTTTCAGACATCCACTTACTCAGAAATATCCCCTCCGGGAGATCTCCATACATAATACCCAAATTTACAACTGTTCCTGAATCCAGATATTTCTTCATTACGGGTTCTGAGTTTGGAAACCAGAGAAACATGTTCAACTGAATCTCACCGGAATCTATAGCGATGGCAGATGCTACATCAGAAAGCTCCAAAATTTCTATGGTATAACCTAACTGATCTTCAAGTAACACTTTGGTAATATAAATCGGAGGAAAATCACCAGACCATCCCCAATTCGGTATAACGACATGTTTGGAGCTTTTGGCAAAACCTGGTGCTGGAAAAGTAATAAGCAGTGCAAAAATTACGAATGCAACCATTAAAAATACACTTTTTTTTCTTGCAGACATTTTTAACCCTCCATTATTAAGTTAATAGAAACAAATTAAGATAATAAATATCCTATATGCTTGTCATTCAGGATTATGTTTTTATCCCTTAAGCACACCATCAAATATAAAAATACAGCCACTGATTTAAGGTAACGCCACTTTAACTTCAAAACACGTGCCAATAATATATATTATTAATCTATTGTTATTACTGAGTTTTTACTTATTGGAGATTCAGCTGAAATATACAGGATGGACGAATTTCGTCCACTCTTTGAGGGGGGAATCAGTTAATTGACTGTATTTTAAAACAAAGTTAATGTGGACGGAAAAAGGCCAATGTGGGTATTATAGGCCCAATCGTTTCATTCTTCGAAAAAGAGCTTTTCTATGTATCCCTAATAATGAAGCAGCCAGGGTCCTGTTCCAATTAACTTTAATTAGCATTTTAAGAATTATTTCTCTTTCAATGTTGGCTAATGTCTTTTCAATTCCAATATTTTCAGGCTGATCCATATCTATCGAAGTTAAGCGCTGTGTGTCAGGTTTCATTTTAACGATACCATGCATAAAATCCAGAGACCCATCCACAATATACCGCTTTAACACATTCTGGAGTTCTCTTACATTACCAGGCCAGTCATAGTCCATTAACAAATCCATTTTACGACCTGATACTTGAATAGTCGGCTCTACGGATCTCTCTTCTTTAAGGAAGTGCTCCACCAGGAGGGGGATGTCCTCTTTTCGCTCACGCAGTGGGGGTAACGTGATTGGAATAATGCATATTCTGTAATAGAAGTCTTCACGCATTGTTCCTTGATTAATAAGCTCAGGAAGATTTTTGTTAGTTGCACAAATTACTCTAAAATCGGATTTTTTTAATTGACTATCGCCAACCTGCATATAGGTGCCATCCTCAATGGCGCGCAATAGTTTGGTCTGCATTCCGGCTCCAATATCTCCCACTTCATCCAGAAAAAGTGTTCCACCATTGGATCTGTCCAAAAAGCCTTTTTTATCTATATGAGCTCCTGTAAAAGCCCCTTTTTTATGTCCAAAGAATTCATTTTCCACAAGGGTTTCAGGGATAGCCCCACAATTGACCGTAACAAATTCTTTGTCGGTACGATCACTTGCGTTGTGGATTTCTTTAGCCACTATCTCTTTTCCGGTTCCTGTCTCTCCCAAAATAATAACATTTGAGTTGGTGCTTGCAGACTTGAGAATCAGTTCATAGACATCCAGCATTGAGGGCGTTTTACCTACTATATTACCAAAGCGATAGCGATCCTTGATGGTGGACCGCAATCTTATATTTTCATTGAGAAGTGCTTGTTCCGATTCCTTTAACTCTGTTAAGTCTGTAACATATCCCTCCATCCCCACAGGTTCACCACTCTTGGAATATATTCCTGTACCTTGTTCATAGACCCATTTCACAACACCTGCACGGGTCTTGATGCGATAGGCTGATCTGGAAACACGGTTTTCCTTCAATGCTTTTATATTATCTAATAAATCATGTCGATTGCCATCATTATCGGGTAGTATCAGATCGGTATAGTTTCTGACTGTTCTTTCCATTAATTCGGTTGAATGATAACCCGTTAATTCAAAACTCCCCTCACTGATGAATTCAGGGGTAAAAATATATTCTCCGTTCCTATAGTCAACATTGCTGCGCCATGCCATACCAGGGAAGTGAGATACCAGAGATAAGAGCTTTTTTTTGCTTTCTCTGAGAGCCCTAATTTCAAGCCGATCACTTATAGCCTGTTCCTTAAAGAAATAAATTTTTTTTTCCAGTTCAATATTCATTGTTATCCCGTTCACCCTAAAATTGAAGTATCTTTTATACTTTAGTTTCGCACTCCAGAATGAAAATTGAATGCACCGAAAATAAATACATAATTTTATTATTGTGTTGAAATCAAATTTGCTATTTGATTATGATTAAGTTTCTAACACAAAAAGAAGTTGTACAAATATGCCTGTCAAACAATTATATCAAATTGGAGAAAATTTAAAGGTAAAATTGAACAATATTTCGTTTGGTCAAAAAACTAAAATCCTTATTAATCCTTTAATAAAGATAGATGGAGTATAGAATTAGACGTTATCCATATAATTCTTTCATGTTGATCCTAAATTTTGCAAGTGATGATCAATTTAAGTTTTGACCTTTCATACAATCAATTTGGCTCCTTGCTAAATCGAATGGGTAACCAATGCATAGAGTGGTCGTTTTTTTCTTGAAACAAAATAGGAATGAAAAGTATAGTTTCGTTTTATTCAAACGGTCAATAAACAACTTTTCTGAACTTACGCTATGCTTTCAAATCAAATTTTTACTGTCGCACTTGGAATAAAGGACCCTTGGTTTATTCAAGATATCACTCTGGATAATGAAACAAAACGGCTTGATGTACATATCAGTTTTCGGAGAGGTGCCGTGTTTGAGTCAGTAAACAAAGACTTTCCGGGAAAACATAAGGTTTATGACAGTAAACAGAAAACTTGGCGGCATTTGAACTTTTTTGAGTATGAGTGCTATCTTCATTGCCGCACTCCTAGAATTGATTTGGGTGAAGGAAAAACTGAATTGGTAAAACCGCCTTGGGCAGGCCTAGTTGATGGATTTACCTTGCTATTTGAGGCTTTTGTGGTTCAATTAAGCATGGTCGCACCTGTTAAATCGGTATCAGAACTCACTAATGTGACAGATACACGGATTTGGAGACTGTTGGAAAAGTACGTAACCGGAGCCCAAGAAGATTACTCAGATGTTGTCAAAATCGGAATAGATGAAACAAGCCTTAAAAAAAATCATAATTACATAACTCTCTTTGTTGACTTGGAAGAAAAAAGAACATTATTCGTTACTGACGGAAAAGATCATGAAACCGTTGAGCGATTTGCTGGAGACCTTCGGAGACACGGTGGAGAGAAAAAACAAATTGAGTTTGTTAGCGCTGATATGTCGCCAGCATTCATTAAAGGTGTCAAAGAAAATCTACCAGAAGCCGAGATTACGTTCGATAAATTTCATGTTATCAAGGGAATAAATGATGCCGTTAATCAAGTGAGAATAGAAGAGGTTTGTAGCCAACCCGTATTGAAGAAAAAGCGATTTGTTGTGTTAAAGAATAACGTGAATCTAACAGACAAACAGAGAATTGCCTTGGAGGAAATCAAGTTACCAAGTCTAAACCTCAAGACCTATCGTGCCTTAAGAATTAGGGAGGCTTTTCAAGAAATATATCAGATTGCAGAGACAAAAGATGATTTTGAGAAATTATTGAAAAAATGGTACTATTAGGCGACCCATAGCCGCTTGGAGCCGATGAAAAAGGTAGCTAAGACAATAAAATTTCATTGGGACTGTATCGTGGCTTGGGTAAAGTCCCGCATAAATAATGGAATTTTAGAAGGACTGAATTCCGTATTACAAGCTGCAAAAGCGAAAGCAAGAGGGTATCGCAACTTTAGATATTTTAGAACAATAGCTTATCTACTAACTGGCAAATTTGATTATAGTAAAATTAACAAACACTATGTTCCTGTTAAATAGATAGAGTTACCCACTCAATATGACGAGGAGCCAAGAGCTAATCCCAGCTTTAAATTTCGTTGGTGTAAATTGTCTAAGCGTAATTGAAGATTATCTGAACTTCAAGTAAATAAAAGCAAAACATCATTCAAAGAAATTTCTAAAATAAGTTTACTTTGGGTAAAATTTCAAGATTGATCTAAGTACTCATAATCCGGATGAAGCATTATTAATGATTTTATTCTCACTCTGTAACAGAAAACACCATTATCTGCCGCTGTAGCTTCAGGGAATTCTGACGGAAATGGTCTTGGAAAAACCTTAAAAAAATAAATGAAACCTGAGATGGTTATTTGAGATATATTAAAAAGCTCTCGAAAGTTATCGAACTCTTCTGCGCAATTAATTCACATATCGGAAACCACTACTCAATCTTCTCAAACTATAAGGATGTGATCAGATACTGTACCCAGTAACTTTATGGAGACGATTGCCAGTATTGCGGAAATAGCCAACACTATGAAGACAATGATAAGTAAGACGCAGTCCATCTCTGCGACATCTATGGAAATAGCTCAAAATATGGCGTTCATAACCATACGACTTGTGAATATGTCCAATTCCATCTATAATGTAACTGATAGAGCAAGAATGAGATATAAAATATTTGAAGAAACAGGAACGGACTTGCCTCCATAGCCAATAAGATTAAAGAGTTGGAAAACAGCCGGTCGGGAAATGCTGATGCTGGCAGGAACACCAACACGTTTAAAACAAAGGATCCGAATCGATGATAAGTCGGTGGCGGTGGAAGTGATTCGGGAATAAGGACCTTCAAATAGATTGTTAAATTCTGCTCATACAGTCGAGTATTGCTATACAGATTCTTTTTCATTTAAACTGTTTTAAAGAGAAAGTAATATTTCCAGTCAAAGCAAATTAAAGCAATCAGTGGAGCAAAAATAAGCGACTAATTAAGAAAAATACTAGAATCCCTGTGATCCCTTGCCTATCAATTTGTCAATCCTGACTGTCAGTTGTTTCAATGGAACCATAAAAACCGACGGGTTCACTGCCCAGACTAACTCCTAATCCGTTTAAGACGCGGGTTGAAAAATTGAAACAAGCGACTACCTGATTAATTTCCAGTATTTCTTTATCCACCGCACCTCTTGCTCTGAGATGTTCAACATCTATCTGAGCTATCTCGCCAGGTGACAAAGTCAACTTTCGTGCATAATTGAGGAGTGCCAGCTTTTTCCCCTCAAAAAAACTTTCTGGTGTATCAGCATGAAATACATCCAGGATTTTCTTCGATTTTTCAACATCATTCAAGAGGTGACTCATATTGGCACCATGATGCATGATAGCATAATTACATCCGTTTAATTCACTGGTATAAACGGAGACTGCTTCCAGGAACCACATTGGAGTGATAGATTCTGAATCGTGTAGGACACTTTTATAGAGAGTATCATGCCCCTGAATACTTTTCGGACAAAGACTTTGTGCCTGGTAGAGATAATGGACATTGCCCTTTGGGGCTGCTACCTGATGATAAATATTTTTTAGCTCTCCTTCAGCAGTCTCTGGAGATACAGTTTCAATCCAACAGATGGGTGGTATGTTCCTTTCCATAATCAAAAAAAAATGTTGATTCTTATTTGCCTATTATTTCAAAAAATGATGTGACTTCGAATAAATCTGAATCAGAACTTCAGTTAATAGATTTTCCGATGCTAGCATCGGAAAATCCAATCTCAGTTCTGCCAGACCCTTCCGGACCATGGAAAGACGGGCATGTACTCCGATAGTGATGTCACTCCGCACTTCGGTAAAATGACTAAAGGCTTTCCCGCTTATAGCATTGAGTAATCCAGTCCCAGTTCCGCCAAATCCAATTGGATCTTCTTTAAGACGTCCATATACTCGGGCAGGGGAGTCACTCTTTCCATATCATATATTTCGCTAAACTTTTTTCCCAATGGGGCATTGGGAATATCCTTTTCGTAGACGGATACAATTTTTTTGACGATCTTATTAACATCCGATCGCGACATGCCAGATCGGGCTACGATATGACCAGCTTCTGCCCCAGCCCTCATCTCAAGTGTTGATACTCGTTCGGGATACTTATCCCGGGCGATGCCACCCATAACGATACCACTGGCACCGGAGACACTGGCGGTCATGGCATAAGTCACAAATTCGTGAAACAACATTTCTGAAGCAGGACCCGCAGATGCCATGGCTACCGACAGATTTAGTAAATGTGTGTTACGGCTGATCGCCTGAGTGTAGACACTGGATAACCACAGCATCTCAGAACTTGAGTTGCATACCTGGTGGATATCGATTGGAAAACAGATACCATATTCAGCCTGAAAAGCTGTCAGTCCCAGGAAAAAATGGGCGATTTGCACCAGCATCGTCCCTTCAGGGCCACCGGCTACGAGCCACGCAAGTGCGCTGGTCTCTGCCCGTCCCTCATATGTAACTGGATGGGGCGTGGGTCAATACTTCTTTAATTTCGTCGCGAGTAAACCGTACGATGCGCTTGGTATTCAGGCAGTAAAAACCGACTTTTAAGAAAAGTTCAAGACCGGCTTCAAAGGCCCTGTCTGCCAGATCGTCGTCTTCTGGGATAATTTGGTCCGGGTCAAAGCGAATATTGTATTTATTTTAGCCATTCCCATATCTGACCACTATTAATTTAACTTATATTTCATAGAAATTTCTAGATAAATCATTTATAAGGGAATTAGTACATAATAAAGGATTAATTGCTTAATACAAAATTATTTAAAAAGGTGTCAAGTAAAATGTTTTTAGAAAAATCAAAGAAATAACTATAGAGTAGAACTAAATATTTTCAAGAGATCTTTTTATGAGTTTTTTTTAGTGGAAAATAAATTGTCAGTACGCTGATATATATCGTTAATGAAATTCTTTTTCGACTAAAAATATATAACAATTTTAGCAACTGAATTAAAATTCAATAAGAATGAAATCGTTCCAAAAATCAAAAAAAAATAATTTCTGTTATAGAGGACTATTTTGAATGTATCACTGTGTACTAATCATAATATTTCAGGAGTTCCGCATTTGATTAGCGATGGTAGTGGATAAATATTGCTTTATTGACGATGATTGGATTGTGGATGAAATACCGCTTAAAAAAGAGGTGCCCTTGATGGATTGAACTAAAACTCTATTCATAATTGAGGGCGTTACTAAAATATATGTTTATATCAAAAAAGACAAAACATTTTGAGGTCAATTGAGAAAACTGTAAAAGTTTCCAAACTGCTTATATTCGGTATTCCGCTAGTATATCATTTTGGAATTGAGGGCTAATAATCTATCAAGCTAAAGGAATTGTAGAATTTAGGCATTGTGCTGGTGATATTGGCATTCAATATTCATAATTTGAGTGCTATCATTAAAAACCATGTATAAAACAACAATACTGAATGAAAAAGAAGTAATAGGATTTGTTGGAGATTTTTGAATTCCTCAACAAATTTAATGCAATCTAAATGAAAATAAGGACTGTTTGGCATTGTTTGTCATGATACATGACAAGTATGATTAGGCCGAGAATTGGTTTTTAGAAAGACGGAGGTGTAATTACCCAAATCGCCCTCATTTCTTTGTCTCCAATGGCTTCCCATGTATGGGGTATTGTGCTATTATAATAAATGCTGTCACCAGCTTCCAGGATGATTTCCTGACCTCCGATGATTCCCTTATATGTTCCTTCTAAAACCAATCCGCATTCTTCTCCTTCATGGGAGGGGATATCTATTTTTGTACCTATAGGATGATAGATATAGATAAACTCTAATTTATGTTGAAGGTCAGGACTCAGCAACTCATACCAACATCCGGTGGGTAATACTATTTTTTTTCTCTCCCCTTTTCGAACCACGCCAATTGCCGGCAGTTTGGTTGAATCCTTACGCGAAGATGGTATCCCATTATCATCCTTCTGTTGCGGAACAATATCTGCGATGTTTATATTCAATGCTTCAGCTATTTTTAGTAAATTCGTGACAGTGGGAATCGAAACATTGCGTTCTATCTGGCTCAATTGACTGGTAGAGACTTTGGATCTTTTTGAGAGTTCTTTTAAGGTTATTTTCTTTTTGAGTCTAGCCGCTTTTAAGTTTTCACCAAGTTCCATAAATGCTTCTCCTTTAGAATGTTTTCCTATATATTGGATGAATTACAATATATAGTATGCAATCTTTTTAGTGTATTCATATAAGATGCGTCAAGAGTAAAATTGTTGTGGCAATATCATCTTTTTTGAATGAGCCAGGGGGCCAGGCTGCCATCGGGAAAGGTTTTGCCTGTATCAATGTGCCGTTGTCGTAATAGAATACCGGCCCCATTGGTTAACCAAACGGCCCAGCAATCCTGATCGATAATTTTCTGGGCCCGAATATATAATTCAGCTCTTTTTTCTGCATCCATCTCGAATTCAGCCTGATCCACTAAACGATCATACTCCGGATTACTCCAGTGACTGAAATTCCAGCGTTCACCTGAGCGAAACCAATTGAGAACCGTTGAAGGGTCTATGATGCCTGTAAAAAAAGTGAGATATAAATCACATTGCCCCTGAATCGCTAATTGATTCATTTTATCCAGGGACTGGACATTGATTGTGAGATCAATACCGATTTCTTGCAGGTTTTCCTTCACAATTTCTGCGCTCATAAAAATCGTTTCAGAAGGGATAATCAATAATTCAGCCTTAATTTTATTTTCCCCAATCGCTTCTTTTAAAAGATTCCGGGCTTTTTTTCGGTCTAAGCGACGTTGAGGGGCTCCCCCCCAATGACCAATGATTTCAGGAGGAATCGGAGCATGGGCCCTTTCAGGAACACCCCAGAATGCTTTTTTAATAATTCGGTTGACATCAATGGCTGATCGTATTGCCTGACGAACACGGAGATCATCAAAAGGTGGTCTGGTCACATTGAACCCTAACAACCAGTAATCTAATCCTTGGTTAACATCATAGGCCATGTTGGGGAGATCCCGGATTTTTTTAAAACTAACAAAAGGTAATCTGACAATATCAATTTCTCCACTTTTAGCTTTTTTGGGAACTTCATGGTCGTGGATCGGCAAGAAACAGATGGATTTCATTTTAGGAGTTATCCCCCAGTAATCGTGAAACCGCTGTAATTTAATGGTGCCTAAAGGGGAATGGGATCCTAGTTCATAAGGCCCGGTGCCCACCGGAGAAAATGAAAATTGGGTTGGCCCCATTTCCTCCAAGGCTTTTTGGGAAACGATTTGTCCGGGAGTAAAAGGAAGGATAGCCGAAAAAAGATGTGAACAGGGCGCTTTTAAAATTAGTTTGACAGTATAACGATCAATGACGCTTATTTTTTCTATAATACGTAAGTTGACTTTGAAATTCCCTTCGGCAGCCCTTTCTAGTGAAAATTTAACATCCTTGGCAGTGAATTCTCCATACCCGCGATGGAATAATACGTTCTTTTGCAAATAAAAAGTAATCTGCCGTTTGTTCCGGGAGATTTTCCATGATTTTGCCAGATCCGGTACCGGATCCCAGGATCCCTCCTTAAACTTTACCAGTCCGTTGAATAAACAAAGAATTACCGGGAAGTCGGTCCTGGTACCGGTAGCGTAGGCAGGGTCCAGACTGCTAGGGGACGACCAAATACCTATTTTTAAGGTGTGTTCATGGTTATATAAAAGATCATTCCCTGATAAATATTGCTGCCTGACTTCCGGCGAAATGATGGTACGCGGTTCAATGTGGACAGTTTTAGCTGCCTGAATTAGGCAGTAAATTAAAAAAGGCAGATTCAAGGTGGTTTCGTCTGAATTCTTATCAGAAGAACCATAGGTCAGCAATAATGTTGAATAAGCCGCCAGGGGGCAAGGTAAACGGGTACATAAGGTAGCTAGCGGAACTTTCTGCTGATAAAATGCTTCTGCAGCCGCAACGGTTTCTCTGAGACAGGGATTATCTGGGAAAAAAATAACAGCACTGTGATTCGATACATCTGCGATGATATCCCAAACGGCTGGATCACTCGCATCTAAAGCCCTAACTTTTTTACGAATCAAACTTAGTTCACGCCCAAACTGAGCAGCATAATGGAAGGTGAGCCCGGATCCAATGATATAGAGTTCCCAGCTTTGGGTAACCAAATTTACCAGACTTTGATAGCTTTCTTCATTGAGGCCTTTAGAGAATTGGTCGATGCCGACGGTGATATTTTTTAAGGCTTGCCCCATAAAACTGGCTGTTTTCTCATGGGGTACAATTTGTTCTGTTTCTCGTATTTTTCCATCGGAAGATCTTCCCCGTAAGGCTTCCAAAAATTCTGCATATCCCGGGTAACCCAACTGTCTGGCAAAGCGCATGACACTACCTTCACTGGATCCGCAAACGGCAGCCAGTTTTCTGACACTCATATAAACCACCTGATCTGGGTTATCGAGCACATAACGTCCGATAAGATTTGCTTTGGCAGTAAAGCCCGGCATTTTTTCTTCCAGCAGCCGTAACACAGATAGTTGAGTGTTTTTTTTGTGCATCATTGGGTATAAATAATCAGTTCTAACTATTCAGAATAACCTGATGAGTCACATCTAGAGGAGCTTGCGACAAGAGATCTTGTTGGATAGCTAAGAAGCCTTTAAACTGAGTTCAACCGCCATTTAGCAGCATTCAGTTCCTCGACTGTAAATAATGATTGATATTTCTCTTTTATCATAATTGATTCAATTGTGAGATCAAGTTTTCGCATTTTTTTTAATTTTTTCATACCATTGGGGATAGCACCGGAAGTTACCATTTTTTTGGCTGCCTGTACACTTCCGGATTGTTCTGCCATTTGTAAAAAACGACTGGGGTAGTATCCCAGTTTAACTGATTTCTCATTGGCCGTGTGGATTTCTTTAGTAAACTCATTATAGAGCGCTTCTGTCATGATTACTTTTTTTTGAGGTTTTATATTAATGTTAACAGGGAATAGATTTATCGTTATCAATTTATAGAGCTTTTTCATTGGGAAGTATGAATATCAATGGAATCAGAAGGAAACTTAAAATAGCGAAACTCAGATATACAATAAAAAAACTACCACTAATTGATCTTATCCAACCACCTAAATAGTTTCCTAGCATCATGCCAAATCCCATGGCAAAATTAGCTATTCCATAAAAGGTAGTTATTTTTTTGGGTGAATAAACTTTAGCAATATAAGCGGGTGGTAAACCAAAAATAGCGCTGCAAACAAATGCAAATAGTGCTGCCGATATTATCACTACACTCTGCTGATTGGTAAAACTTAATAACAGAGCAGAGATTGAGGTTGATATAGAAACAAAATAGAGAACATTTTTGATACCAATACGATCGGCAGTGATACCCAAAACAACTCCACTCCCCATGCCAATAAAACCAATTAACGACCAGATACTGCTGGAAAACTGAACGCTGAAATTAAGCTCCTCTCTCAAATAAGTTACCAGATAGGTCAAAAATGGAATAAAAACAAGTCCACTTAAAAAAATAATAATTAATAAGGAAATGGTTGTAGATTCAAAAAGTTTGTGTTTTGGTGTTAAATCGGTTTCTAATTTTGACTTTTTAGGACGGGATGGGTAATTTGGAAGCTTGATATTCCTGAAATAAAGATAAGAACTTAAAACTATGCACAATGTGGCTATCCCTGCTACAATCCAAATTGAACGCCAACCAAATATGGGGATTAAATAGATACACAATACTCCATTCAAAAAAATCCCATAACTTCCACCTCCGGAGGCTATCGACAAAACAGTAGATCGATAGTTAAAATCGATTTTTTGACTGACAATTTCCACCATAGGGACCCAGACTGAGGCAGAAAAAGCCCTGAGCAATAATAGCAATATACAGATTAGCCACATATTACTAACGAGGGCAATTGCCAAAAGGCAAAGAGCACTTAATAAAGCAGATCCACATATAATTGTGAAGCTGCTTAATTTTGAACTGAATAAGCTACAGAAAAAAGAGCCAATCATATAACCCATCTGGGATATTCCCGTAATCAATGCAATTTCTGCATAACTGATCGATAATTCTGTCTTTATATCAACCAAAATCAAGGGGAACAGATAGACGCCAAACCCGTAGGTTGTTGCCATAATTCCAGTTAACAAAATACTGATAGAAATAGTGTTGATGTTACTTTGGTTAAGGTGACGGGAAAGCGGTTTAAACATTCTCTTGTTTACTGTTCATCATTAACTAGTTGTTTTTAGCAAATAGACCTTGAATTTAAGTTAGTTGTGGGGGAGCGGTATTAGCGTTAATGATTGAAAAAACATAATGCTGTTTTTTCAATCATTAATCAAGTGAATATCTCCCGGAGTTAAATTATTTGATATTTAACATCATCGTCGGTTTTACAGATGTTGACCATTACACCTTTCAATAAGGGGTATCCTGAGATTGGGTCCAGGATATCATCATGGGTTAATAAATTTATATTGTTATCTTTCCATCCGCTAGGTGCCTGTAAATGCCCTTTAAGAATCTCATTGGGCTCCATAATTTTAAGTGGCATGCATACGGAACCAATTCTTGACGCGATTTCTATGTTATCTCCGTCTTTAAGGTTTAAGCGTTCAGCATCTTCAGGGTGTATTTCCAGTTCCGGTATTGGTACCGCATTATGAAATCTGGGAATATTATGGTTTCTGCTATGGAAAAATAACAGTTTTCTGGCCCCGGTAATTAATGTAAAAGGGTATTTTGAATCCGGATTAGCAATATACTCTGGTGCGATGTATTCTGGTAATTCATGATTTCCATGTTTTTTTAGAAAATCAGAAGTCAATTCTACTTTACCGGTAGGAGACGCCAGGTCTCCGTCTTTCCACTTTTGATAACGGATAGGCTTATACTGGATACCTTCTGGATGATTTTTAAGATCTTCCATTGTTATACCAGTAGGTTCTAATAACCAACTGGTTAATTCCGGTTCATCTTTCCAGGGAAAATATTTTCCAAAATCCAGACGGTGGGCGATGTCATGGAAAAATTGGTAGTCATCCTGACATTCGGGAAACTCAAGAATTTTTTGTCTTAATGAGACAACCTGATAGTTACGGGTCGTTTCGATATCGGTCCTTTCCAGGAAAGTCGCTGCAGGCAAAACATAATCAGCTACTTCACAGCATTCAGACATAAAAATATCCCTTACAACCAGTAAATCCAAACTTTCCAAAGCTTTTTTAACTTTTTTGGAATTTGGATTCGATCTGATAGGGTTTGCGGCCGTCATGATCATTCCTTTAATTGGATAAGGATCTCCAGTAATAATAGTATCCAGGCCTGTCATGGTATTGTTTTCATGCCGTAATTTATAAAGCACCGGAAATTTTTTAGCGCCAATAGGCTCCAAATGATCTAACGGAATCTCATCATATAAGGAAAGATCATTTGTACCCAGACCTTCAATCAGTATATTGCCGCCTTTTTCATCAAAGGATCCGGTTAATACATCCAGACAGGAAATGGACCTAACATTATTTAATCCGTTTTGGTAATGTTCCAATCCATTTCCCACATAATTGGATACTTTAGGAGAAGCTTTTCTCATCAAATCAGCCACCTGATTTATGGTTTCGACTGGAACCCCGGTTTCGGCAGAGGTAAATTCAGGTGTAAACTTACTAGCATAGTCAGCAAATTTTTCATAACCAACGGTATAATGATCGAGCCATTTCTGATCGACCCATTTATTTTTGATAAACAGGTGTATCAATCCCCAGGCAAAGGCACCATCGGTTCCGGCTTTTAAGGGGACACGGATATCTGCGGTACGACCGATCATTGACATGCGTGGGTCCATCACAATGAGTTTGGCTCCCTTTTCCTTAGCTTCCATGACCATTCGGGTCATGAATGGATGCGAGGTCGGTGGGTTGGTTCCCCATAATAAAATACAATCCGAGTTTTCGATATCCGGAGCCGTCCAGGAACCATATTGCAGTGTATAACCTAGATAGCGTGTCGTGAAGCATAAGGAATCGACAGATAAATAATTAGGTGATCCCATCGCCTGGCAAAATCTTTTAGCGAGCTCTTCCTGTTGGTTAAATCCGGTGGCTTCACCTTTCCAGACAGTCATACTCCGGTCACCATATTCGGATTGAATTTTTTTGATTTTAGCTGCAATTTCGTCCAGGGCCGTCTCCAGCTCAATTTCTTGCCATCCGTCAGCAGTTCGTTTTAAAGGTTTTTTTAGGCGATCCGGATGATAAACCATATCAATAGCAGCTCTAGCTTTGGTACAGGTTCTTCCCTGGTTCCAGGGA
>Ga0307989_1001215_pt1 | contig 14423 bp, 11 predicted proteins | sample EllFjometagen185_FD_203164 | JGI IMG/M metagenome (GOLD analysis project Ga0307989, IMG submission 203164) | Marine microbial communities from Ellis Fjord, Antarctic Ocean - #185 | ecosystem: Environmental > Aquatic > Marine > Unclassified | place: Southern Ocean | collected 2014-10-08
CTAGATGATTAAAAAAAAAAGAGCCAAAGGCTCTTTTTAATTTAAATGTTAATTTAAATGACTAGTTAAGTCTTACAGGAACTTCAGGAGCAGTATAAGTACCGTCAAGTAATCCAGCTTTGTAAGTTTCAACTTGAGCAATAATATCGTCTGATAAGTTAGGATTCACTTCAGGAAGTCCAACACCATCATTTGATAAATCGAATAATAAGATTTCTCCACCTGGGAAGTTACCTTCGTAAGTGTCCATAGCAACATTATAAGCAGCAACATCAACACGTTTCATCATTGAAGTTAATACTGCAGAATCAGTTCCTTCGTAAATTCCATCTTCGTATTGATCTTTATCAACACCGATAGCCCATACGTCTTCACCAGCAGCTCTTCGATCTTTAGCTTCAGAAATTAATCCGTTTCCAGTTCCACCAGCAGCATGGAATATTACATATGCACCAGCATCATACTGTTTTGCAGCTAAAGTTTGACCTATTTGTGCATCAGTAAATGAACCAGCATAATCAACTAATACAGTCATATCAGGATCAACAGCCCATACACCAGCTTCGAATCCAGCTTCAAATTTTTGGATTAAACCAAAATCCATACCACCAATAAATCCTACTGTATCTTCACCAGCTTCTTGAGCTTTTAAAGCAGCAGCAACACCAGCTAAGAATGAACCTTCATGTTCAGCGAATACAGCTGAAACTACATTGTCAGCAACAACAACCATATCAATAATTAAATATTGTTGGTCTGGATAAATAGCAGCGGCTTCAGTTAATGAATCACCGAATAAGAATCCAGGCATAATGATTAAGTCTAATTGTTCATCACTAAATGCACTTATGTTTGGTAAATAATCAGCATCTGATGCTGATTGTAAATAGCGATAGTTATCTTCAGGTAAATCCACTTCTGCTGCAAATAATTCTACACCTTCCCAAGTACCTTGGTTGAATGATTTGTCATCAATCCCACCTAAATCTGTAACTAAACCTACTTGGAATGTTTCTGTTACTTCTGTTACTTCATCATCATCACCACATGCAGATAAAGCAAACACTAGAGTTAATGATAATATAAAAACTAATAATTTTTTCATTTGTATCCTCCTATTTTTTTTATACCTATATTATAACCTAAATTTGGATAAAATCAACATATTAAGGCTATTTAGGTAAAAAAAATATCGCTTACATTATTTTTGTAAATTTTTAATAATATTTTATAAGGTAATTAGATATAATAATAAAAACATATATATATATAAGGATTAAGACACTATACTTATTTACAATTATCATCTCCTATTTATATTAACCCTATCAATTGTTAATGTTGTGTAGTATTATTATTTTTTAATACACAATTTCTATAATTTCACTATTTGGGTTGAACTTCGTCATTTAAATGTGATAGTTTTTCCAAAACCATTTCTTACAATCATTTTAATTGTATTGTTTAAATATTTTGATTTTATGGTATACTTACAATTAAGTGATTTTAAGGATGCAAACGATATCATCTATATGTTGATTAATTAAATAACAAACAAAAAATCATTCATATAATTTTTAGAGAAGATGTCAATTTAAGTTAAAACATCGCCAAAAAGGAGAAAAATATGGATTATGCTATAGAAATGAATGGAATTACTAAGATATTTCCAGGTATAAAAGCTAATGACAAAGTTACTTTGAAGGTTGCTGACCGTGAAATTCATGCTCTTTTGGGTGAAAATGGCGCTGGGAAGAGTACTTTAATGAGTGTTCTTTTTGGTCTATATCAACCAGAAGAAGGATTTATTAAGGTTCGTGGAAAAGAAGTTAAGATTACTAATCCAAATATTGCTAATGAATTAGGAATTGGAATGGTACATCAGCATTTTAAATTAGTAGAAAACTTCACTGTTACTGAAAATATTATTTTGGGTTCTGAACCTACAGATAGATTCGGAAGAATTGACATTGAAACTGCTGCACAAAAAGTTGCTGAAATATCAGAAAAATATGGATTGAAAGTTGATCCACATTCAATAATTGAAGATATAACTGTTGGTATGCAACAGCGTGTAGAAATTCTAAAAATGCTTTACCGTGATGCTAATATTTTAATTTTTGATGAGCCAACTGCGGTCTTAACACCTCAAGAAATCAGAGAATTAATGAAAATCATGAAGGACCTTGTAAAAGAAGGTAAAACAATAGTCCTTATTACGCATAAATTGAAAGAGATTAAGGAAGTTGCAGATCGCTGTACTGTTTTAAGAAGAGGAAAATACATAGGGACTGTTGATGTTGCTTCTACTTCAGAAAAAGATTTAGCAGAAATGATGGTTGGTAGACCAGTTAGTTTTGGAGTTGTTAAAGGAGTTTCTAAACCTGGTGAATCAGTTTGTGAAATTAAAGGACTTAATGTTCTTGATAATAGAAAACTTCCAGCAGTTAAAGACTTTACTTTAAATATAAAAGCAGGAGAGATTATGTGTGTTGCTGGGATCGATGGTAATGGACAAACTGAATTAATTGAAGCGCTTTATGGACTAAGAAAAGTTGAAAGTGGAGAAATTATCCTTAAGGGTAAAGAAATTACTCATGAGTCTATTCGTTCACGTGTTGAATCTGGATTAGGTCACATTCCAGAAGACAGACATAAATATGGCTTAATATTAGATTTTAGATTAGATAGTAATTTTGTTTTATTAGATTATTATCATGATAAATATCAAAAACATGGATTAATTAAATTCGATGCTATCTTAGAAAACTCGAAACGTCTTATTGAAGAATTTGATGTTAGAAGTGGTAAAAATAGTGCGTCTATGGCAAGAACTATGTCTGGTGGTAACCAGCAAAAAGCAATTATTGCCAGAGAGATTGATCGTTCACCAGAATTATTGATTGCTGCTCAGCCTACAAGGGGACTTGATGTTGGAGCAATTGAGTATATTCACAAACGTTTGGTTGAAGAAAGAGATAAAGGAAAAGCAGTTTTGCTTATATCTCTTGAATTAGAAGAAGTATTAAATGTATCTGATAAAATCGCTGTTATGTACGAAGGTGAAATAGTTGGAATAGTTGATGCTAAAGAAACTACTGCCAATGAACTTGGTCTTATGATGAGTGGGTCGACTAGAGGTGATGTAAATGCTAACTAAAATCAAACAGTTCTTTTCAAGCTTCTGGAAAAGATTTAAAAGGTTAATATCAGATGAAAAGAATTTAAAAATTACGGTACCATTAATTGCTATCTTTTTAGGTTTCTCCGTTGGAGTTCTCATCATGCTTTTAACTGGTAGAGATCCTCTGGATATCTTTAGAGCATTATTTAAAACTGTTTCAGGAATTGATGTTACACATTTTGGTACAGATTTAGATATATTCAATCCTCGTTATATTGGAGAATTCTTTGTTTATTCAATGCCTCTTATACTAACAGGATTATCTGTAGCATTTGCATTTAGAACCGGATTATTCAACATTGGTGCTGAAGGGCAGTTAATAATGGGATCATTTGGAGCAATATTGATTGGTGTAGTATTTGATTTACCAATGATTATTCATTTGCCATTCGCAGTTATTACCGGTGTGGTATTTGGTGCTGCTTGGGGATTTGTCCCGGGGTTCTTAAAAGCAAAATTTAATGTTCATGAAGTTGTTGTTACAATTATGATGAACTACGTAGCACTATATACAGCAAATTATTTTCTTAAACAATTACCTGGATCTGACAATGTTAAAACAGTTCCAGTTAGTCCATCTGCATCATTAGCTAGTCAATTTTTTAGCGATTTAACGAATCACTCACGTTTTCACTGGGGCTTCGTATTAGTTATTATCGCTGTATTTGTATTCTGGCTTATAATTGGTAAAACCACATTTGGGTTTGAACTTAGAAGTGCAGGATTTAACAAGTATGCTTCTAAATATGCTGGAATGAAAGTTGATAGAAACATTATTTTATCTATGGTTATCGCAGGAGCATTTGCTGGTTTAGCTGGTGTTGTAATTGCAATTGGAACTTTTGATTATGGTCGTGTATTAGTTGCATCAGAAGGGTATGGATTTGATGGTATAGCCGTCGCCTTAGTTGGTGGTACCGCAGCTATTGGATCACTATTTGCAGGATTATTGTTTGGGGCATTAAAAGCTGCACAGCCTCTAATGCAAGCAAGTGGAATTCCAAAAGATGTTGCTAATATTATAATTGCTTCAATCGTACTATTTGTTGCAATGCAAAACAGAATCAAACTATTCTTACTAAAATTTAGAGAGAGAGAGGAAGAATAATGGATACTTTATATTCTATGCTTACACTTGCTCTTATCTATTCAACTCCTATTATAATTGCCAGTCTTGGTGGTTTGTTCTCAGAACGAAGCGGAGTAGTTAACATTGCCTTAGAAGGGCTAATGATGTTTGGGGCCTTCGCAGGAGCAACTGCAACTGTTTTATTAGAACCTTCATTTGCTGAAGGATCTGTATCAGCACCTATTTTAGGATTAATAATCGGTGCAGCTGCAGGAGCACTAGTTTCACTTATTCACGCATATTTAAGTATTAATATAGGTGCAGATCAAGTAATATCAGGTACCGCTATTAACTTATTAGCGGCAGGTGTTACAGTTTATTTAGCACAAATTATATTTGATCAACAAAGAACAGAAGTTTTCAAAACAGGATTTAGCAAGCAAACAGTACCTTTATTAAATAATATCCCATTCATTGGTGAAGTGTTTTTTACTAATATCTATTCCACTGTTTATCTAGCATTTTTACTAGTAATTATTTCGTGGGTTGTAATTAATAAAACTAAATTTGGACTTCACTTGCGTGCAACTGGTGAAAATCCACATGCAGCAGACAGTATGGGAATCAATGTATATAAAATAAGATATATTGGTGTTATTTTATCAGGAACTTTAGCTGGATTAGCTGGTTCTGTAATGGTATTAACCCAAGATATTCAATACACAGTATTTAGTATTCACGGGACAGGGTTTATTGCATTAGCTGCATTAATCTTTGGTAAATGGAAACCTTTTGGTTTACTATTTGCGGGGCTATTCTTCGGATTTAGTCAGATTCTAAGTGTTTATGCACCTGATATACCACTTATTTCTTCACTTCCTTACGAATTCTTCTACGCATTACCATACTTTACTACAATTGTAGCTCTTGTTGTATTTAGTTCTAAAGCAGTTGGACCAAAAGCTGCTGGTGAGCCATATGATAAGTCTAAACGTTAATAAAAATTAAAATAATTAAACTTAATAGGTAACTATCAGCTGATAGTTACCTATTTTAATTACATAAAATCGTAAATTAGAAAACACTTTTTAACAGCCTTAAAGCATTGCAAGAATACTCTTCAAGTGATACAATATAATAAGTAAAAGAAAAGAGATGATTTGATGTCAAGATTTGTTAAGATTTGGGTTTTTTCTACATTATTGTCTTTCACAGCTCTTGGTATGTGGAAAGGCTTTGAATGGTACTATTCAAGAGAAGTAGATGAAGTTGACGTAATTGTAATAACTGCTAGTGATTTAGCAAATGCATATTACGCAGATGAGAACACTGCTGTAGCGCTTTATAATAATAATTATGTACTTGTAACTGGGGTAATTTCAAACCTTGGTTCTGCTGGGGAATATTACACAGTTAATCTAGGTAGTGACACATATATTGAAATTGATCTAACGATAGATCTTCCAACTGAAGTTGTGAAATTAACAACCTTAGGTATTGGTGATACCATTACGGTTAGAGGTAAAGTAACAGGCTTTTACGCAGTATATATCCAAATCAATGATTGCACGATAGAATAAACTAAACTATGGACAATCTAAGAATTGTTGGAACACTAGTAATTGTCGCAGTTATAGCTACTCTAAGTGTTTTCCAAATGGAAATAAGAGGATATTCAAAAATTGGGAGAATGGAAGAATGGGTTTTATATGTAGATAAACCAAAAAGTTGTATTCAAACCCTTGAATTAATTTATTCTGACGAAATAAATGACTATTACTTACCTTGTATTATGAGTGATGCATATATTGTTAAAAGTGGATTTGAAGAACAAACTCTAAAATACGTGCTAACTGAAGGGTTTGTCACTATTGAAGAAATAGATGAAATGATCGAGATAAATATAGTAGAGAAATAGAAAAGCATTGAACAATCGAAAGGAGTTTTACATATGGAATATCAATTTTCACAAAAATGGACAAAAGAGGACTATGTTGCATTTGCAACCAATCATTTATTACTTAATTTTTTGAGGCTGAAAAACATTATCCTATATACAGTGAGTATTGGATATTTATTACTAACACCACTATTCGCTGGAACTTGGACCTTTTTCTTTGTAGGAATCGGACTAATGGTTTTATTGGGAGGGTATATTCTAGTAGCCAGAAGAAGTGCTGGTAAGGGATATGAAAGAAACAAAGATAGCTTAAGCATTAATTTCACGTTAAATGAGACAGGACTAATCTATGAAACCAAAGAAGGTACAATTACTGAAGATTGGGCTAAATTTATTAATGTAAAAGAAACTGAAGACTATTTATTTATGTATTTTGCTACAAACAAAGGATTCTTACTTGCTAAAAGAGATTTAAGCGAAGATATGTTAAGAATGATCAGAAGAGGCTTAAAAGAACATGTGGTAAATCAAAAAAGAATCAAATTACTAGGATAAAAATATTGAAATGCAGTTATCTGCGTTTTTTAAAGAGGTGCAACTATGATTATAGAAATATATTCTGATGGAATCAGTAAAGAAGATGCTAATTTAGAGAATTCTTCAGTTGCTTGTAGAGCAATATTGAAAAAGGATAATAAATATTGTTTAATGCATCTTACGAAATACAATATCTTTACCACACCAGGTGGAAGAATTGAAGAAAATGAAACACTGGAAGAATGCCTTGAAAGAGAAGTATTAGAAGAAACTGGAATTATCGTTAAAGCACTTAATAAAACAGTTACTACAACAGAGTATTTTATTGATAGCGTTTGGACAATGCATTATTTTACAGTGGAAATTATTGAAGAAGGATTAGAGATTCATCAAACAGATGAAGAAATTGATCTAGGAATGGTAACTGTATGGAAAACATTGGAAGAAGTACTAGATATTTTTGAAAATGTAATCCCAGACCATGATACTGGAAGTAATGTACACAATAGAGAGTTCATCGGGTTTATAAACAGTATTTAGGGGGTACTTATATGGCTAGTATGAATATAACTAAAAGTAAGTTTATGGAATACATTAGATGTAAAAGATATCCTGCTTTAAACAACATCCATAAAAGAAAGAATATGGATGATGCTTTAAATGACAGATATAATGACCTAATTGAGTCACTCGAAGGATTTGAAACCATTGGTGACGACTTTTTAGAGCCAGACCTTTCTCATTTAGAAGTAATGATGCCTTATTTCACTCATGTTGAACTTTTAGCTGCTAGAAAAGTAATGAGTCTATTTGGTGGAGAAACAAGGTATGGGCTTGAATATGGAACACAAAAGCTATTCATGAGAGACCTAGAAAACTTTAATCTAATGTGCTACGTCGATGTATATAATAAAAATGATAACGGAGTTAATGTAATTGAAGTTAAAGCTACTACAAGTAACAAATTCTTAAATCTTGGGTGGAGTGAAGATGGAGTTAAACATAGTATCTTTTATGTTGACGAAAACAACATCATGAAACTTAGAGAAGAAATTGAACCTGATATTTTAGATAATAAAAAATATATTAAAAATAGAGAAAAACTTTTAAATAGATTCACAGATGCAGGAGTTTATGTGTATGACCTTGCATTTCAAAGATATGTTATTGAAGAAGATGTAAAGGACGCTAAGTACTACTTAGGTGTTATTAACCATGAATACGTATTTGATGGAACATATATTGATGGAGAACCTTTATATACAGAAGAATCTATTAGATTAGTTGATCTAACTAAGATCACTAAAGAATTATTACCAAAAATGAAAATTGAAATTTTAGAAGTGATATATAGAATAACCGAGGACGATGAATCAAGAGTAAGACTAGGGAAACACTGTCAGCTTAAAAAAATGAGAGAATGTATCTACAAGGATTTATGCTATGATAGATTCCCTAAAAAAAATAATCTACTAATGTATATGGGTAAGCATAATGGATTTAAAGATCCTGGTGGAGAGAAACATGATGTATTTGATTTAGTTGAAGAAGGGTTTACAACGCTTATTGACGTACCTCATGAATGGCTTACTAGGAGAAATAATCAAATACAACGGGACGTAGCAATAACAAAAAAAGCGTTTGTAGATAGAGAAAAAATAAGAACTGCAATAGATTTACTGAAATATCCAATTTATCATTTAGATTTCGAGAGTTTTCCTTGTCCTTTACCAAGGTTTAAAGGAGAAAGAGCTTATATGCAAAGTTTATTCCAATTTAGTCTTCATATTGAACAAACTCCTGGAGTTTGCGATAAAGAATTAGATCATTATGAGTTTTTGGCCTACAATATGAGTGATTTAAGGGAAGAACTAGTTGAAAAATTATGTCGTTTAATTAAAGATGATGGAGGAAGTGTACTAGTTTACAACCAAGCGTTTGAAAAAACAAGAATTAAAGAGTTGGCATTGTTTTTCCCTGAATACAGTGAAAAACTATTAAGCATTAATGAAAGACTATTTGATTTAATGCACATTGTAAAAACTAATTCAAAATTATTTGATGATTTAGGATTTGGTGAAGACCGTTCGAAACAAGTTAACTATTACCATGAAGACCTGGCAGGGTCTTATAGTATTAAAAAAGTTTTGCCAATATTTAGTAACCTAACATATCAAGGAATGGAAATAGGGAATGGAATGGAAGCAGTTTACGCTTATGCTGGATTTAAGGACTTAACAGAAGCTGAACTTAAAGTAAGAAGACACGCATTAACACTCTATTGTCAGCAAGATACATGGGCAATGGTTGAAATACTTGAAAATTTAAGAAAGATATAGTTAAATAGTTTACAAATTATATTAATATGATATAATGATTAAGGTAATTTTCTAATTAGGAGGAAACAATAAAATGGCAAAAATTGATAAAATAACAGGTTCTAAAGTTAGGATCGAAATTGAAGTATCTACAGAACAATTCGAACAGGGATTAGATCACGCATTTAATCACGTTAAAGAAGAAGTTGAAGTAAAAGGATTTAGAAAAGGGAGTGTACCAAGAGCTATATTTGAAAAGAAATTCGGAGTAGAATCACTTTTCGAAGAAGCGATTAATCACTGTATCCAAGAATCATACGTTGAAGCTATAACTAGCGAAAATGTACTGGTTGTTGCACAACCTAAAATTGATTTAGATATCACTAAAGTTAAACGAGGAGAATCATTTACATATGTAGCGGAAGTTGCAGTTAAACCTGATGTAACTTTAGGAGAATACAAAAGCCTTAAATACAAAAAATTAAGTGATATTGTTCTACCAATAACTGTTGATGTTGAAATCAACAAATTATTAGAACAAAATGCTGAATTAGTACTTAAAGAAGAAGGAATATTAGAAGAAGGAAATACAGCAATCTTTGATTTTGACGGATTTACTGATGGAAAACCTTTTGAAGGTGGAAAAGCTGAAAACTATGAATTATTAATTGGTAGTGGACAATTTATCCCAGGATTCGAAGCACAAATGATAGGTATGACTTTAGGAGAAGAAAAAGAAGTTAACGTAACGTTCCCCGAAGAGTACCAAGCAGAGAACTTAAAAGGAAAAGATGCTATTTTCAATGTGAAACTACATGAAATGAAAATAAAAGAACTTCCTGTATTAAGTGATGAATTTGTAGTTGAATTAGCACGTGAAGGAATTAAGACTGTTGAAGAATTAAAAGCAGACATTATGAAAACTTTACAATCAAGTTTAGAACTTAAGAATAAAAACTCATTAATTGACTTCGTAGTAGCTGAAGCAGCTAGTAATTCTAGTTTTGAGCTTCCAGAAGAAATGATTATTGAAGAAAAAAATCGTTTAATGGATAATGTTACTCAACAAGCTAAACAATATAACTTAGATTTGGAAACTTACTTACAATATACAGGTATTCCAAAAGATGAATTTGAAAAAAACTTAATGGCTGATGCTGAAAAATCACTAGGGTTTAACTTAGTAATTGAAGAAATAGCAAAAGTTGAAGAAATTAAAGCAACAGAAGAAGAATTAGAATTAAAATACGTAGAAATCGCAGCACAATACAAAATGGATGTTACCCAAGTTAAAGCTTCAGTTAATGTAGAAGCTGTAAATCAAGAAGTTGCATACAGAAAAACAATTGATTTCTTAGTAGAAAACTTAAATATTACAGATTAATAAAAAAAACATCACAAAAGTGATGTTTTTTTATGGTAAAATATAGTGAGATGTAGTTAGGAGAATTCATATGTATAAACTAGCGGTATTTGATTTAGATGGAACACTCTTAAATAGTAAACATAGAGTTAGTAAAGAAAATGTAGAAGCAATTAACATACTTCGTCAGAATAATATAAAAGTAGTACTAGCAACAGGTAGATCAAACGAACTACTTAAACCTTATGTTAAAGCTTTGAATATTACCGAAGATATCATTACGTGTAATGGAACAGTTATAGGACATCCTAGTAAAGAAAAAATGCTTTACGAAGCTATCGTTCCTAAATCTGAGGTTAGAAAAGCGTTAGATATGTGTGAGGAATATAAACATGAATTTTTGGTTTACACTAGTAAAGCTATTCTTACAAGACAAAAAGACTGGGATAACTTCCTGGAAGAAAAGAATGTTAAGTCTAATAATGAGTTTAACGCTAACTTCATAATTATTGATGATTTTGAAGAAATAATAAATAATTATAATGTAAATAAAGTATTGATAATTGAAAAAAATCCTGAAAAGTATATAGAATTATTAAAAAGAGCACATACATTTAAGAATGTATCATATACACAAAGTACTAAAACATACTTGGATATTGGTCCGTTAAATAACTCCAAAGGAAATGCAGTGAAAATATTGTGTAAGGAATTAGGAATCAAGTTAGAAGAAGTTATAGCATTTGGAGATCAAATGAATGATATATCGATGCTCAGCATTGTAGGATGTGGAGTGGCTATGGGTAACGCAATAGATGAAGTAAAGGAAGCTGCAGACTTTGTAACACTGACAAATGATGAAAATGGGATTGCACATGCAATCCATACACAAATCATTAAATAGTAATATTATCTGTAAAAAAAATTATTCGTTATGTAGATAGTAGATATTATTATTAAAGGGATATATCAATCAATCTTTTTTTATCTAACACATTTAAGAAAACTCCCTCTTCAAGCAAAATAAAGTTATGATAAGTGGGGGAGTGTTCACGGAAATATCATTTGAATGTTAGGACATAAAACATGTGAAAAAGTATCGGCTTAACATTATCAAATTACAAATTATTAAGTGTCAAATCAAAACCCTGCAATATAATGATATAACTATCCCGGCTTAACAATATTTCTGCATGGTCTCTGAGTTATAGTTATTAATAAACGTCTTATATATGATGTTTAATCTAAAAATTAGTAAGAAATAATTAAGTATGGTCAATGCGTCCCAACTATATAGGAAATTTCTATAAAGCAGTATTGATTTGATTTTTTTTATTTTCCCCACCTCAAGTACATCTCTTCAGTAGATTAAGCTTGATTATAAGAACAATTTTATTGAACTCATAGATTAAATGACACAATAATTATTATATTATGTCTTTATAGATAAATAATTATTGAAAGTAAAAAACCAATAAATGATACTTTTGAAATCAACAATTTATTTTTCATAGAAGACGTTTATATTTAGATTACTTTTTCAAGTCTTGAATATAGTTATTATGGATAAAGGTAAAAGTATTCATTTCACTATCTTTATTTTTATAAGTAAGATATAATAGGTAAAACACTACTATTACAGGTATTTTGAAATTGTGTTATCGTTGTAATAAAACCAAAATAAATGTATAATGTAGTATAAAAAGAAGACATATATAAGAGGTGAAAATTATGTACAAATCGAATGTTTTAATAGAAGGACTATTGCCAAGTATCGCAATTCGTGGAATTGCGCCTTTTCCTCATACAGATCTTCGAATTGAAGTAGGACGTGTAGTATCAAAGAATGCATTACTAGATGCAGAAAAGAATTTTAATAACTATGTACTTTTATTAATACAAGAAAACCCTATGCACGATGCACCAACACCATCAAACGTACTTAAAGTTGGAGTTGTAGCTAAAATAGGAATAAAAATAAAATTACCTAACGGAAACTATAAAGTTAAGTTTGATCCAATAGTTAGAGCTAAAATACTTAATGTTGAACAAGTAAACCCATTTTTTATAACTAGATTTAACACAATGCCAACAGTTCAAGACGATATTGATCAAGAAATGGCACTTGTAAGAATGCTTGCTAAACAAGTTATTGAAAATAATAAGGTTCTACTTAAGAACCCAAAAGCTAGTTTAGATGCAATTCAAAACGGTGTATCGAGTGAAAAATTATGTGATATAGTAGCTAATGGACTTAAAATAGCTGAAAATCTTAAATTTAAATACATCGAAACTGATCAATTAAACCAAAGATTATCATATTTACTTGAAGATATTGAAAAAGAGAAATATCTAAGTAAAATTGAAAATGACATTAACATGGCAGTTAAGAAAAATATTGATGAAAATCAAAAAGAATATTATCTAAGAGAAAAAATGAAAGCGATTCAAGAAGAACTTGGAGATAAAGTTAAGAAAGAAAGCGACATTGATGCTCTTAAAATTAAAATACTTGAAAAGAAAATGCCTAAACATATTGAAGAAAAAGCTATATATGAACTACAAAGATACCAATCTTTACCAGCTTCAAGTGGTGAATCTGGTGTTATAAGAACTTATTTAGACTTTTTAGTAGATTTGCCCTGGCATGAAGTAAGTGTTGATGAGAAAGACATTAATAAAGCAGAAAAAGCACTTGATTCAACACACTTTGGACTTGAAAAAGTAAAAGAAAGAATAATTGAATATCTAGCAGTTAAGATACTTACAGGTAAAAACCCACAAACAATTCTTTGTTTAGTAGGTCCGCCTGGTGTTGGTAAAACAACTCTAGCACAAAGTATTGGGTTAGCTCTTGGTAGACAATTCGTTAAACAATCTCTTGGTGGAGTGAAAGACGAATCTGAGATAAGAGGACATCGTCGTACTTACCTTGGTGCATTACCAGGTAGAATCTTACAAGGTATGAAAAAAGCAGGAGTAGTAAATCCAGTATTTTTACTAGATGAAGTAGATAAATTAGGATCTGATTATAAAGGAGATCCAAGTGCTGCGTTACTTGAAGTTCTAGATCCTGAACAAAATGCTAAATTTAGCGATCATTACTTAGAAGAACAATATGATTTAAGTCAAGTTCTATTCATTGCAACGGCTAATTACTTAGGGAACATACCCGCTGCATTACGTGATAGAATGGAAATCATAGAATTATCAAGTTATACAGAAATGGAAAAATTCAACATTGCTCGTGAACACTTAATTTCGAAACAAACAAGTACTCACGGACTTGATGAATCTAAATTTAGTATATCTGATGAAGGCTTAATGGTGCTTATTAGATCACATACAAGAGAAGCAGGAGTTAGACAGTTAGATCGTTTAATTGGTACTCTAGTTAGAAAATCAATAAAAATGATTCTAGGAGATAAAATCAAAAATGTAACTATTACCGAGAAAAATGTTCATGAATTCTTAGGAAAAGAACGTTTTTCAAACACTAAATCAGAAACAGAAGATTTAGTAGGTGTAGTAACAGGACTTGCTTATACACAATTTGGTGGAGATACATTACCTATCGAAGTTACGTACTACAAAGGTACTGGTAAATTAATGTTAACTGGTAAACTAGGAGATGTAATGAAAGAATCAGCTCAAGCTGCATTATCTTATGTTAAATCAAATAGTGAAAAATATAATATTGATCCTGATTTCTATAATGAAAATGATATTCATATTCATGTACCTGAAGGTGGAGTCCCAAAAGATGGTCCAAGCGCAGGAGTAACAATTACTACCGCTATTGTATCCGCATTAACGGATAGAAAAGCAGATCATTTTATTGGAATGACAGGTGAAATTACATTAAGAGGTCGTGTACTACCAATTGGTGGTCTTAAAGAAAAATCTATCGCAGCTCATAGATCTGGACTTAAAACAATTATGATACCGAAAGACAACACAAAAGATCTTGAAGATATCCCTCAAGATGTAAAAGACCAATTAGAAATTATTACTGTGGGAACAGTAGAAGAAATAATTGCAAAAGTATTAAA
>Ga0307989_1001216_pt1 | contig 14422 bp, 14 predicted proteins | sample EllFjometagen185_FD_203164 | JGI IMG/M metagenome (GOLD analysis project Ga0307989, IMG submission 203164) | Marine microbial communities from Ellis Fjord, Antarctic Ocean - #185 | ecosystem: Environmental > Aquatic > Marine > Unclassified | place: Southern Ocean | collected 2014-10-08
GTATGTTGTTGGAGATGTGAATAATCTTGCGTTTTTAGGGAATATGGATGTTGTTGATGATAGCATATTCAGTAACGCTCTTGCGATAGTGGTAGATGTAGCTGTTTCGGCACTTGTTAGTGATGACCGTTATAAACTCGCAAAACATGTGTTAGTTATTGATCACCATTTAAATAAATCTGATATTGCAGATACAGAGTATATAAATAGTGATTTTATTGCTTGTGCACAAATAATTGCTGATATGGCATTTACAAATGAATTGATAATAGATAAAGACGCAGCTACTGCATTATTTGGAGGACTAGCTACAGATAGTGGTAGGTTCTTATATCCAAATACAACTGCAAAGAGTTTTGAGATTGCTGCATATTTAGCAAATGCAGGCGCAGATATTCAATATATTTATGATAATCTATATACTGAAACTTTGAATTTTAAAAAGTTAAAAGGATATTTCATTAATAATTTTAAAACAACTAAGAATAACGTTGCATATATGCAAAATAACACTTCAGTAAAAGATAAATTTGATGTTTCCACTTTCGTTGTTTCAAGAGCAATGGTTAATCAAATGAGTGGTATCAAAGGAATTGAGATATGGGCAAATTTTACAATGGATGAAGACGGCTTAGTTCAATCAGAACTAAGAAGTAAAAAAATTCCGATTGTAGATATTGCAAAAAAATATGGTGGTGGCGGACATTTACTTGCATGTGGATGCACACTTTCTTCGTTTGAAGAAGCCAATTTAGTTTTAGCTGATCTAAATCAGCTACTTGAAAAGGAGAAACAAAATGGATAAAGTAAAACTGTTAAAAATATTAGAAAAAATTGAAGAATACGATAAAATAATAATCGGTGTACACAAAAGACCTGATGGTGATTGTCTTGGGACTGCATATGGGCTAAAAAATATTATCAAAACATCTTTCCCAAAAAAAACAGTATACGTTGCTGCTGAAACAGTTAAATACCTAAAATTCTTAGGGAAACCTAATGAATTAAAAGATAAAGACTTTGAAGGTGCACTATTTATTAGTGTTGATACAGCAGGAACTGATAGAATTTATGAACAAAGATATAATTTAGCAGATTTCTTTATTAAAATCGATCACCATATCGCTGTAGAAAACTTTGGTGACATTGATTATGTGGATACAGGCAGACCAGCTGCTACACTTATTGTAATGGACTTATTTAATGTAGCCGAAGGTAAACTTAAGATTGGCAAAGAAGGTACTAGAGCATTATATACAGGTACATTAACAGATACAGGAAGATTCAAATATAGTGGAGTGAATGGGGATACTTTTAGAAGTATGTCAGTATTGTTCGATAATGGATTAGAAACCAAAGAAATATATGATAATCTAGATGTTAGATCAGAAAATGTAACAAAATATAAAGGTCACTTTTTACAAAACTTTAAGAAAACTGAAAATGGAGTAGCTTACTTTAAAGTTAAACCAAGATTTTTAAAGAAATATGGTATCTCTTTAGGTGATGCTTCTAGTTTAGTAAATGAATTAAGTTATTTTGATGATTGTCCTTTATGGATTTTGATGGCAGAATATGAAGGTAAAATAGTTAGAGCAAGAATGAGATCTAAAGGTCCTGCTATTAATGAGCTTGCAAACAAGTATGATGGCGGAGGTCATCCAATGGCTTGTGGAGCAAATTTAGGAACTTGGAAAAAAGCTAAAGAATTATTAAAAGAAATGGATCAATTAGCTAAAGAATATAAAGAAAGTCTATAGGACTTTCTTTTTTTATAAAAATTATTTATATGGATATTAATTATATGTTTTATTATAAGATATAGTGTGGTATATTTTTATTGGAGTTCAACATTTTGGAGGTAGTTTATGTATTTATTAGCTGATACCGTTACAATTGAATGGAAAGAGACAATTTTCGCTATTGTAGGAGGACTTGGAATATTCTTATTTGGTATTAATATGATGGGAGATTCTCTAAAAGCAATTGCAGGAAGTAAACTTAAAATTATAATCGAAAAAACCACTAATACCCCTATTAAAGGTATATTAGTTGGAGTAATCATAACGGGATTAATACAATCTTCTTCGGGTACAACTGCGTTAACAGTTGGACTTGTAAGAGCTGGATTGATGACATTACCACAAGCTGTAGGGATTATACTTGGTGCTAATATTGGTACTACAGTAACATCTTTACTGTTGGGATTACCTATTAAAGAGTACGCCTTACCTATTATGGCTGCAGGTAGTTTTCTAATATTCTTTATGAGCGCTAAAAAATATAAACAACTTGGTGGAGTTATTCTAGGATTCGGGATGTTATTCTTTGGACTAGATGTTATGGGTGGAGCATTAAAAGGACTTGCCGATTTACAACAGTTTAGAGATGCACTAGAATCTGTAGGAGACTGGCCAATTTTAGGTCTATTCGTTGGGGCAGTTTCAACTGCAGTTATTCAATCAAGTAGTGCATCAATTGGAATTTTACAAGAATTATATACCACAGGTGCAATACCTTTAATAGGCGCTGTAGCGATATTGTTTGGTAATAATATAGGAACAACAGTCACAGCGATATTCGCATCAATTGGCGGAAGCATTGCGGCAAAACGTACAGCTGCTGCTCACGTTGTGTTTAACTTACTAGGAAGTATTATATTTATGATATTTTTGGTTCCATACACAGGATTTATTCAATTTTTGGAAGATAAGTTTATCGACATAAGTGATCCCAATAATATGAAACTAACAATAAGTTTCGCACATATGGGGTTCAATATATTGAATACATTTATTATGTTCTTCTTTATTAAACAGCTAGTTTGGTTTGTTACTAAAATTATTAGAGGAGACGATAACGTTATTAAAGTTGACGTAGATAGTCTTAGTGATGATTTAATTCACGAAGCACCAGTATTAGCCCTTGAAAGCGCTAAACTTGTAGTTGCTAATATGGGTAAATTAACACAACAAATGTTTGATGGAGTAGTTACTTACTCATTTGAAAATAATAAAAAGGTATTCGAGAATGGATTTCAAATTGAAGAGATGTTAGATACAATTGACAAGAAAGCACATGATTACCTTGTAAAGATAGCACAAACAGGATTAAGTCAAAAAGATGCACAATTACAGGCTGAGTATGTTGACACAATACGTGACTTTGAAAGAATGGGAGATCATTGTATAAATCTATATCAATTCTTTGAACATAGATACGATAATAAAATGATTCTTAGCCCAGATGCTACCAAAGAACTTTCTAAACTTTATAATGTTGTAGTAGAAGCTATCTCATACATGTTAGAAGCTTTCGAGAATTATGACCTAGAAGCTGCGAAAAAAGTTATGGAAAGAGAAGACCTAATTGATAGATTAGTATTAAAATATAGAAAACGTCATGTACAAAGAATGAATAACAATTTTTCAAGTGAAACTAGTGATGGATTCTACGTTGATATACTTTCAAACATAGAACGTATTGGGGATCATTGTAATAATATAGTTACAAATATTATTCAGGAAAACTATTATAATGAAGAAATGGATTCTGAAGATTAAGACAAAATAATTGAATGAAGAACTATAAAAAAAAAATAAAAGGACAACCTTTTATTTTTTTCTTGCATAGGATATGAACATAATATATAATAAAACAGCACTAAATATTTAATCACAGCCGTTAATGTGATATAATGTCTATGGTTTGGTGATAATATGAAAAATATAGAAATTACATTTTCAATGATATCTCTTGACTCAGACAGTCGTTTTACTACTGTTGGAGAGATTAAAGGTAATCGTATTATTTTCAATGATAATGAGAATAATAGACATTACATAATCATGAATAAAGATTCAGTTGAGTATTATAAAAGAGGTTCAATGAGTATGAAATATGTTTTTAGTTTAAAACATAATACTAAGGGAACCTATGAAGTTGACAATAATACATTTAAGTTTGTTATTAAAACATGTACAATGAAAATTAAAGATGATGAAATTATGATAGAATATGATTTATTACTAGATGATGAATTAATTAATCACAGTACACTTGTTATTAAGTATAGTTAGTAATTAGGAGGAACAAGAATGCAAAGTATAAAAGAGCAATCATTAATGGTATCTGCAATTAGAGTATTAGGTGAAAAGAAAGAACCTATGGAGTTTTACAATTTATTTACTATAGTATGTGCTGAAAAGAACTACACTAGTAAAGAAAGAGCGGCGTTGATAACGCGTTTTTATTCAGATATTACTACTTCTGCTAAGTTTGTATATACTGGAGACAATCATTGGGATCTTAAAGAACGTCAAAAAACTGAACTATGGGAAAAAGATGGTTCATTCTTTAAAGAATATACTGAAATTAAAGCAAGTGATTATACTGACAGAAATTTAGTAGAACCTGCACCTAAACCTAAAAAGGTTAGGAAAAAAGCTGTTAAAGCTAAAAAAGCTGTTGTTAAAGAAGATATAGTCGAAGAAGTTGTAGCTGTAGAACCTGTTGTTGAAGAAGTTATTACTAAAGCTGCTATAGTTGAAAAAGTTGTAGAAGCTATAGTGGAAGAAAAAGTAACTGAAAAAATTGCTGGTGAAGACGGATTTGTTGTATATGACGAAGATGTAGCTGAAGATTTTGAAGATGATTTTGATGAAGCTAAGTATAATGAATATATGGATACTTACGAAGATAAGTATAAAGATAAATAATTAAATACTTATTGAATTATTTATACTGTTTTGATATAATTTAATCGGGCACACAAAAAAAGTAGTTCTCCAATTTGGAGGACTTTTTTATTATAATGCGAGGTGAATTTATGAAACAAACAAAGTATATATTTGTAACAGGTGGAGTGGTATCAAGCCTTGGGAAAGGAATTACAGCATCATCTCTTGGAAGATTGCTAAAAAATAGAGGGTTAAAAGTGTTTATGCAGAAATTTGATCCCTATATAAATGTAGATCCAGGAACAATGTCGCCATATCAACATGGTGAAGTTTTTGTTACTGTTGATGGAGCTGAAACCGATTTAGATTTAGGACATTATGAGAGGTTTATTGATGAGAATCTAACTAAATCAAGTAATATTACTACTGGAAGAGTTTATGCCAGTGTAATAGAGAAAGAACGAAGAGGAGATTATTTGGGTGCAACAATTCAAGTTATTCCTCATATAACTAATGAGATAAAAGACAAACTAGTACAAGCTGCAGAAGAATCTGGTGCAGATATTATAATAACAGAAATTGGTGGGACTGTTGGAGATATTGAGTCTTTACCATTTTTAGAAGCTATAAGACAATCTAGAAGAGATTTTGGATATAACAATACAATATTTATTCACAATACATTGGTACCATATCTAGATGCTGCAAATGAGCTTAAAACTAAGCCAACACAACATAGTGTCAAGGAATTAAGAAGTTTAGGGATTACTCCTGATATTATTGTTCTAAGAACTGCTCACCCTATAACGAATTCTATGAAAGAAAAGATCGCTCTTTTTTGTGATGTTAAAAAAGAAGCTGTTATAGAAGCTAGAGATGCAAAAATATTATATGAAGTAGTAATAAAATTAGAGGAACAACATCTAGATGATCTAGTTGTAGATCACTTTAACCTACAAGTTCCAAAAAGCGATTTAACTGAATGGAAAGCATTAGTTGAAAGAGTAAGAACATTAGATAAAGAGATAACTATAGCTCTTGTAGGAAAATATGTATCCCTACATGATGCTTATTTAAGTGTTAGTGAAGCATTAAGTCATGCTGGATATTTTCACCATGCAAAAGTAAATATAAAATGGATTAACGCTGGCGAATTAGTTGATGGTGATATTGATGACTATTTAGGTGATGTTGATGGGATAGTTGTTCCTGGAGGATTTGGCAAAAGAGCAATTGAAGGTAAAATAAAAGCAATAACTTACGCTAGAACAAAAAACATTCCTTACTTGGGTCTTTGTTTAGGTCTACAGTTAGCTACAATAGAATTTGCTAGAAACGTTTGTAAATTAGATGGAGCTAATTCAACTGAAATGGATGAATTCACAAAATATCCAATAATCGATTATCTTCCAGAACAATATGAAGGCATAAATATGGGAGGTACGCTTAGATTAGGGTTATATAATTGTGAAGTAGTTCCAAATACTAGAGCGTATAAAGCTTATGGTGAAAAATCAATTAAAGAAAGACACAGACACAGATATGAATTTAACAATAAATATAAAAAAACATTAGAAGATTGTGGATTAGTGATTTCTGGTGTCAATCCAGAAACTAATTTAGTAGAAATTATAGAGCTAAAAGACCATAAATTCTTTATAGCTTGTCAATTTCACCCGGAATTTTCATCAAGACCACAAAGATCCCATCCACTATTTAGAGAGTTTGTTGGGGCTGCACTATCAAAATAAGAGAAAACTAAAAGGCAGAACCATTAATTTGATTCTGCCTTTTTATATGACATAAATGCAACTAAAATGTCACAATAATTTATTCATGATTATGTTTTAACCAAGCCATTAATAGGCAAAAATTGTTGATACTTTTTTATTAGTAAATAATATGGTATAATCATTTTAGAAGTACACGTTAATTTAATGAGGAGGATACATATGTTAGAAAGAAATCTAATTGAAAAAGTATTAAAAGAAGCTTTAACTACAAGTGCAGATTTCGCTGAAGTTTTTATTGAAGATAAATTCCAAACAGATGCGAGTTTACTTTCAAGCAAGATCCAAAGTGTTAACAATTCTAAAGAATTTGGGATTGGAGTGAGAGTGGGTAAAGGGTATCAAAGTGTATACGGATATACTAATAGTCCGAAGGAAAAAGACCTACTTAAACTAGCAGGTGATTTGGCACAATCATACCCAGGAGAACCAGTAGGTATTGATATAAAACTAGGAGAAATGAAAGTTGGCAATTTACATCCTGTAAAACTATTACCTTCAATCGTTTCAATTGAAGAAAAAGTTGAATTACTACGAAGAGCTGACAAAGCAGCAAGAGCATATAGTGATGAAATTAGTCAAGTATCATCAAGATATCAAGATTATGTTCAAAAAGTATGGATAGCGAATAGTGAGGGAACTTATGTTCAAGATACTAGAGTTAGAACAAGAATTTCGATTGCAGCTATAGCTTCAAATGAAGATTCTAAACAAACAGGGTTCTATGGACCTGGTGGACATTATGGATTTGAGTTTTATTCAGAACAAATTAATGTTGAAGATGTTGCAAAAGAAGCATCAAGAATTGCAGTAGCTATGTTACACGCGGACGAATGTCCAAGTGGTAAAATGCCAGTTGTTATTGATAACGAATTTGGTGGAGTTATATTCCATGAAGCTTGTGGACACAGTTTAGAAGCAACTTCTGTTGCTAAAGGTGCAAGTGTATTTAGTGGTAAAAAAGGTGAATTAATTGCTAATCCACTAGTAACTGCTATTGATGATGGTACTATTCCAAACGCATGGGGAAGCGCTACATATGACGATGAAGGAAACTTACAAAAAAGAAGAGTATTAATCAAAGATGGTATTTTAACTAGTTATATGATTGATAAACTTAATGCTATAAGAATGAACGATGAACCTACTCATTCAGGAAGAAGAGAATCTTATAGATATGCTCCTACTTCAAGAATGACAAATACATATATTGATAATGGAGAATCTACTTTTGATGAAATCATAGAAGATACTAAATTCGGATTATATGCTAAAAAAATGGGTGGAGGAAGTGTTGATCCATCAACAGGAGATTTTAACTTTTCTGTAGCAGAAGGATATATGATAAGAGATGGTAAAATTGCTGAAGCTGTAAAAGGTGCTACTTTAGTAGGTACTGGTAGTGAAGCATTATTAAAAGTTGATATGGTTGGAAATAACTTAGCAACTGCACAAGGTATGTGTGGTAGCCAATCAGGAAGTATTCCTACAGATGTAGGACAACCAACTATTCGCCTTTCAGAAATAACTGTTGGCGGAAGAGGAGGGTCTATCTAATGAATTTTGATAAATTATTTGAAGTTGCAAAACAAAAAGGAATACAAGACCTACAATTATATTTTAGTGATAGCAGTGATTTTGAAATTGCAGTATTTAAAAGTGAATTAGAAAACTATGCTATATCTAGCTTACAAAAACTTAGTGTTAAAGGTATTTATGAAGGTAAAATGGGAACTGTGACAACTGAAGTGTTAACAGATGATGTTATTGATTTCATAGTAGATAGTGTTATTGCATCTGCTAAAACTATTGAATCTGAAGATGAAGTATTCATTTATGAAGGAGATAAAGAATACAAAGTTATAGAAGGTTTGTTTAGCGATAGCCTTGGTAATGTCACAGCAAAACAAAAGATTGCTGATTCGTTTGAATTAGAGAAAATGATTAAAGCTAAAGATGAAAGAATTAATATGGTACAAATATATTATATGGAAGGTTCTACAAGAGTTGAAATTAAAAACTCTAAGGGCCTAAATCTTGAAAAATTGGTTAATGACGGTTTGATTGGAGCACAAGTAATCGCTAATGACGGAAAAGATCAAAGATCATCATTTGAATATATTAGATCAAATGATTACAAAGACTTTGATTTCGAAGCACTCGCTACACTTGCTGCAGAAAAAGCTGTTGCTTTACTTGGAGCTACTCCTTGCGAATCTGGAGAATATGAAATTTTATTATCAAAAGAAGCAAGTGCAAGTTTACTTACCCCATATCTTTCAATGTTTTCAGCTGAAAGTGTTCAAAAAAGCATTTCTTTATTAAAAGGTAAAATAGGTGAATCAATTGGGAGTAGCAAAGTTACCATTGTTGATGATCCGTTTATGAAAAAATCAGCAAAATCTGGAGCATTTGATGACGAGGGTGTTGCTACAAGTTATAAAGAATTAGTTAAAGACGGAGTTTTAACAGGATTCTTACATAATTTAAAAACTGCTAAAAAAGATGATGTTAAATCTACAGGTAATGGATTTATTGGTAGAGGGATTGCACCTACTAATTTTTACATTAAACCAGGTGACCATAAATTTGATAATGCAGTAAAATCAATGAAAAAAGGAATTCTTATTGAAAATTTGGCAGGTACACATGCTGGAGCAGATCCAATTAGTGGTGATTTCAGTTTACAAGCTTCTGGATTTTTAGTTGAAAACGGGAAAATAGTTAGACCTGTTGCACTAATTACTGTTGCTGGTAATTACTTAGATTTACTTAAAGATGTAACTCAAGTTTGTGATGATATAAAATTTAACTTTGGATATGTTGGAAGTCCATCAATAGTAGTAAAATCATTAATGGTATCAGGATTATAAAAACACTGCCTACGCAGTGTTTTTTTTGTAAACAGTTACAAATGCTTGATTGAGTCTCATTAGTTTACATTTAAAACGTATTATTGTATACTTATAATGAAATAATAAAATATTAGGAGGAATTTAAAAATGGGACTAGTAACATCAAAGGAAATGTTAGAAACAGCTAGAAAAGAAGGATACGCTGTTGCACAATTTAATATTAACAACATGGAATGGATTAAAGCAGTATTAACTGCCGCACAACAAATGAAATCACCTGTAATTTTAGGAGTATCTGAAGGTGCTGGAAAATATATGACAGGGTATAAAACTGTTGTAGCTATGGTTGAAGGTATGTTAGATTTTTACAATATTACTGTACCAGTATCTCTTCATTTAGATCATGGATCATATGAAGGAGCTAAAGCATGTATTGAAGCTGGATTTAGTAGTGTAATGTTTGACGGATCACATTATTCAATCGAAGAAAATCTTCAAAAAACTGCTGATATAGTTAAATTTGCTAACGAAAGAGGAATTAGTGTTGAAGCTGAAGTTGGTAGTATTGGTGGAGAAGAAGATGGAATAGTTGGTGGAGGAGAAGTTGCAGATCCTAAAGAATGTAAATTAATTGCTGATTTAGGTGTAACAATGCTTGCTGCTGGAATAGGAAATATACATGGACAATATCCATCAAACTGGACCGGATTAAGATTAGATGTTTTAAAAGATATCCAAGATATTACTGGAAATATGCCACTTGTATTACATGGTGGAACAGGTATTCCTAGTGAAATGGTTAGAGAAGCTATTACACTTGGTGTTTCAAAAATAAATGTAAATACTGAATGCCAATTAGTTTTTGCAGCTGCAACAAGAGAATATGTTGAAGCTGGAAAAGATTTAAAAGGAAAAGGGTTTGATCCTCGTAAATTACTTGCGCCAGGAACTCAAGCAATTTTTGATACTTGTGTAGAAAAAATGACTTTATTTGGATCGATAAATAGAGCAAAATAGGGGGAATTTGAGTGACTGATTGGATATATGAGAACCCCATATTAGCAGCTTTTATTGGAACAATGTTTACTTATGGAATTACAGCACTTGGTGCTGCATTAGTTTTTCCATTTAAAAACGTATCTAAAAAAGTATTTAATGGGATGTTAGGATTTAGTGCTGGGGTTATGATCGCAGCTTCATTTTGGAGTTTATTAGCTCCTGCAATTACCTTATCAGAAGAGTTAGGATTAATACCTTGGTTACCAGCCACTGTTGGTTTCTTAGGTGGAGGGTTATTCCTATTATTAGTTGATAGATTTTTACCACATATTCATGTTATGTCAAAACATGCTGAAGGTGTAAAAACTTCATGGCATAGAAGCATATTACTTGTTTTAGCTATTACATTACACAATATACCTGAAGGTCTTGCGGTAGGTGTTGCATTTGGATATGCAGCTAGTGCTTTTGGTACTAGTACAGCAGCTAGCGCAGCAATTGGTGGAGCTGTCGCTCTTGCAATTGGTATTGGACTTCAAAACTTCCCAGAAGGAGCAGCTGTTAGTATTCCTTTAAGAAGAGAAGGTATGAGTAGAAAAAAAGCATTTATGATTGGACAATTTAGTGGTATGGTTGAACCTATTGCGGGTGTTATTGGTGCAATACTTGCTATATCAATGAGAAATTCACTTCCTTATGCGTTAAGTTTCGCTGCTGGAGCTATGATTTATGTTGTAATTGAAGAACTTATTCCTGAATCACAGATGATGGAAACTACAAAGATAGCTACTATTGGTGCTATGTTAGGATTTGCGGTCATGATGACGCTGGATGTTGCACTTGGATAATTCATCATATCAAGATTATGCTACATGGAAAATTGAAAATAGCGAAACTTTAGAACAATTTAATGATAATAGCTCAGTTGTTTATGAAAGATTAGAATCTGTATATGAAGTATTAAACCACATATATGATATGGTTATAGAAAATAAAGAAATTGATGAAGATTTAGAAACTATTTTCCAAGTTGGATTTAGTTACTTGAATACACAATTTGACATCATTAAAATATATTTTGAAACATTGTTTCAATCTAAATGTGATGATTTTGCAGGGTATAGTAATATGATCCTATACTTGCTATACATATATGACCTTAGAATAGATTTAGAGAACAATAACATAAACTCAGACATTGAAGAATTAAATGATTTGGAAACAAATATTGAAAACATGATTATGGAAAGAAGAGATGATCATGAATTCATTAATTCACAAATGAATGAGACGTTAGCAGTTGTATTTGCACTAATGGATTATGAGTATGTTAGCGTCGTAGATGTATTTGTGGAGATTGCAGAAAACCTTGGTTTATTCTTATTTGAAGACAAAGAGTTAGTAATTGGAAAAGATATTTAAAACACTATATCCGTATAGTGTTTTTTTATTGCTTATTGTTTATAAAATTTATGAACTTAGTATATACTGTAAATACAAACGAGGTGATTTCATGGGACTTAGAAGTGATATAAGAACTATCAAAAGAAAAGATCCTGCAGCTACTAGTACGTTATCTATACTATTAACGTCTAATGGTATGCATGCGGTGTGGACATATAGAGTTGCACATGTACTATGGAAAATGCATTTAAAATTATTGGCGAAAATTACAAGTGGATTTGCTAGATTTATTACTGGAGTAGAGATTCATCCTGGAGCAGTTATTGGGAAGAACTTTATGATCGATCATGGAGCAGGTACTGTAATAGGAGAAACATCTATTATTGGTAACAACGTTCTTATGTACCATCAAGTTACATTAGGTGGGACAGGAAACGAATCTGGTATAAAAAGACATCCGTCGTTATGTGATGGAGTAATGGTTGCAGCAGGAGCAAAAATCCTAGGAGATATAAGGATTGGAGCAAATGCAAGAGTTGGAGCAAATGCAGTGGTTTTAATAAATGTACCATCTAACGCAACAGCAGTTGGAATGCCAGCAAGAATAATTGCAAATGAAAATATGAAAGAAGAAAATTGCAGTTTAATGTCAAAATTATAAAAAAACCTCTAAGATTTAGAGGTTTTTTTTTTACTTTATATGAATCATAATATTTAAGTATAAAATATAGTCCGAATATCATCAAATATGTGGGTAATCTATCATTATTAATTATCGCTAGGTGTAAAAATAATAACATATAGAAAGGATAAGCCAATTTATGAATATATTTCCACTCGGTATATTTAAACTTTTTCCTAATAAATTGGAAAGAAGTTATAAAGAGAGGGATCGCTAAAATAAATGCAGAAACACCTAGTAAAGGAACGATATTATCAAAAAACCCACCATAATCAAGAAAGTATTCTAAGAAACCTAAACTATGAGGTATTAATAATATAATACCAATAATTGCATTTTCGGCCCTAACTGTCATTAATCGCTTTTTAATAAATCCTTTTTGAAATATACCGGTGTACATTACAACTATCATAAACGATAAAGGAATATATCCTAAATTTATAATATTTGGATCTTCTCCAGAGAATATTAATGCTATTACTCCGGCTAATGCATAAATAAAATAATTATATTTGTGTATTAATTTCGGAAAAGTGATTGATAGAATAAAAATTATTATTATTGCAACAGTCGTAATCATTAATCATCATCCTCGTCGTCATCGTCGTCATCATCATCGTCATCATCGGTTGTTACACCCGCAATTGAATCTATGGTTAATGCGTATGTGGCATTAGTACTACCACCTATTGTATCAATTACATCAGCAATTGGTTCAGATACAACAGAAAAAACAAATGTTATTAAGAACGCAAGACCTATTATGATATTTCTCATATGTTCACCTCTAAATTACTATTAACTAATTATATATCATATATACTTATTTAACAAATTATTTTATGGATACAATAGAATGGTAACGAAACGATACATTTAGTTTTCAAATAATTTTGTAGATAAGTATCTTTCAGCATTACTTGGAGATACAGTTAATATTTTCTTGTTGTTTCCAACTTTTTTAGCTAGTTCAATTGCAGCATATACATTAGCTCCTGTAGAAATACCTACAAATAATCCTAACTCTTTTGCTAACAATCTAGCTGTTTCATATGCGTGAACATCTTCAATTTGAATTACTTCATCATATATTGATGTATCTAATACTTCTGGTATAAATCCCGCACCAATTCCTTGTATTGAATGTTTCCCTGCTTTTTTGCCACTAAGAACTGCGGATAAAGAAGGCTCAATAGCTTTGATACTAATATTAGGGTTATGTTGTTTTAATATTTTTCCAACACCTGTAATTGTTCCTCCTGTACCTACAGAGGCAACGAAGTAATCCAAATCAGGTATATCCTTAATTATTTCTAGAGCTGTGCTTTTCATATGTGCTAAAGGGTTATTAATGTTGTTAAATTGCATAGGCATAAAGTAACCATGTTTTATGGATAAGTCTTTGGCAATACTTATTGCATCATCTAGTCCTTTAGTTAGTATCAATTCTGCCCCATAGCCTTTAAGAATTTTTCTTCTTTCAATACTTAAACTCTCCGGCATTGTAAGAATTATCTTATATCCTTTTGCTGCAGCAACCATTGCAAGCCCAATTCCTGTGTTTCCACTTGTTGGCTCAATAATGGTATCACCCTGTTTAAGAAGGCCTTCTTTTTCAGCTGCATCAATCATGCTTATAGCTATTCTATCTTTCACACTACCACCAGGATTAAACCATTCAAGTTTCAAATAGACCTCTGCAGATAGGTTTTCTGTTAGTTTATTTAATCTAATGATAGGAGTATTTCCTATTAAATCATATATATTATTGTGTATCATATCATCACCTCTTATATTCTAATTATAATTATATGTTTATAATGAAAACTAAACTATTAATATGCAAAAAAAAGAACTGAAATTCAGTTCTTTTAGTTACCTCTAGGTTTCATATGTGGAAATAATAGTACATCTCTTATTGAAACAGATTCAGTTAATAACATTATTAATCTATCTACTCCAACTCCAAGACCGCCCGCGGGTGGCATACCATATTCAAGTGCTTCAACATAA
>Ga0307989_1001218_pt1 | contig 14400 bp, 7 predicted proteins | sample EllFjometagen185_FD_203164 | JGI IMG/M metagenome (GOLD analysis project Ga0307989, IMG submission 203164) | Marine microbial communities from Ellis Fjord, Antarctic Ocean - #185 | ecosystem: Environmental > Aquatic > Marine > Unclassified | place: Southern Ocean | collected 2014-10-08
AAGAGTAATGAGAAAAGTTAGAACAAGAGGACGAATGAGAATCAGCGTATTTATGATGCTGCTATTCTTGCTTATTATCGCCTGTGAATCATTAGAAAACCCTTTTCTCGAGGAATTACCTTCTGAAGGACTGACCAACAACCCACCACAGACACACCTTTTTCTCACTTTTGAAGCAGACAGAATTGATACTGTAATTTCTGATACCACAGGAGACACAACCTTTGTCCAGGTGCGTCACCTGGCCGATACAACGACCTCCCAACAAATGCTTTACTGGTGGGGGGAAGACTCAGACGGTGGTGTGGTAGCTTATCATTACCGCTGGAATTTCCAGGATGACTGGACCCGTACTCTTGCAGAAACTGATACATTTTTTCTGCCCTTGGAAATCACTTATGATGAATTTATTTTTGAGGTAAAAGCTGAGGACAATGAGGGCGCTTTAGACCCTACCCCAGCAACCCTGAGGCTTCCTGTCGCAAATTCACCACCAGAGATTGAGTTCGCTATTGATAGTAACCCAACGGCTGGTAGTAATCCCAATGTGACTCATGTAACCTTTCCAACCCGAACTTTCGCCTGGTCTACCTCAGATTTGGATGGCATCGAAACCATTAACCATATCCGTTATCGGCTTGACTCAACCAGTACCTGGCAATACCTGGCAGGATCCATAACCAACATTACTTTGACTGAGATTGAATCAGGTAACCACACTTTCTATGTTCAGGCGATTGATACTGCTGGCGCCTACAGCAATTTGCTACAATTCCCAGACCCCAACGATGCTTCATCGCCAAATGGTTGGCGGGTGGAAGAACCTGTTGGCGACTATCTCCTGATCGATGATTACAAACTCGATGATGGCTCGACTCACACCTTTTATACCGATCTCCTTGATTCCCTTGTAGGTATTGGTAATTATTCAACTTTTGAAGTTGGATCAGATGAAAAAGCACTGCCCAATGCGACCACAGACCAGGTTGCTATGTTTGGATATTTTAAGACTGTAATCTGGTACCATTATTCTGAAGCACCCAATTTACCTGGAGCTGATGGTGCCCTGAGAACCTATTTGGAAACCGGTGGTAATGCCCTGGTATCCAGTATCTTTATTAATTCAGATTATACCTTCACCAGTATTGATTCCAATTGGGTCATCAATCCCTCAGGGAGAATGCTCACTGGCTTAGATATCAATATGGTAGACTTCAACGTTACAGATTCTGTGGCTGTTTTACCTGAGTTGTCATTAAAAACCTCAGCCCTTATTGCTCGACGAGTGAGTGCCTACTACCCAGCAGAATTTGTGGATGGTGAGCGTAGTCGTGATTTATTTATCCTGCAAGATCCTCGAACCAGTAACGACGCCTGGACTGGAAATCCACCTATTGCACAATTATTTCAGCCTTCATCTGGATCTGGGCAATCTATTTTCTTCTCTTTACCCCTTCATCTTTGTGGTGGCTACAATAATATGGTTCCTGTTATGGATTATCTCCTGTTTGAGGTGTTTGAATGATCAAACAGTTGATTCGAATTCTCCTACTCACGCTTACTGTCTCTTTGATGGCCCAGGGAAATTGTGTGATTGAGGGCCAGGTTTTCGATCCCAAGGCAGATATGGCCATGCCTGGTGTTAACGTCATCATCAAGGGAACCTATTATGGTGGGGCTACAGACCTGGATGGACGTTTTCGACTCACTGGTATGTCTCCTGGAACCTATGATATAGAATTTACCATGATCGGCTACAAAGTGGTTTTAAAGACCGGGGTAGCTGTGACAACAGGTGTACCGGCCAAGATTGTGATTGATCTAGAGGAAACCACCCTGGCACTTGGTCAGGAAATTATTGTCGAAGGCGAACGTCCTCTATTTGAAGTGGATCAGACTGCATCCAGTGTCCGTCTCACATCAGATGATTTAAAAATGAATATTGTGAGTAATATTACTGATATCCTGGCTGAGCAGGCTGGTATTACGTCACAAGATAATGAAATCCATGTACGCGGTGGACGCGTTGATGAATCCATGTTTATCGTAGATGGCATGTCGGTCAAAGACCCGCTCTCAGGGTACTCAAACAACCTTTATATTAATGTGGATGCCATTGAAGAATTAGAAGTGATTACAGGCGGTTTTAATGCGGAATATGGTCAAGCCATGTCTGGTATTATCAATATCCGCATCAAAGAGGGCTCCGAGAAATATCACGGCACAATGGCTTATTCCAGTGACAATTTTGGACTCAGTGATGTGCCCTGGAATAATTTTAATAAAGACAAGCTGGAATTTACCTTAAGTGGACCAGAACCTTTTAGCCGAATATTGAAGGCAGTTGGGTTAAAGTTGCCGGGGAAATTCAGTTTTTTTGCCAATGGTTATATGAATCTCAACGATACTTATCTCCCCCAGGCTGATTCACTTGTCGCTGCTCAGGACTGGATGGAACCTCTGACCATCCGACAAGAAAATGACTGGCACGCTCTTTATAAAGTGACCTGGAAAATGAATAGTCAGCAAAAACTTAGTGTTTCCTATGACCGTTCTCTAAATATCAACCAGGGTTATTTCATGTCTCGTTTCCAGGGGAGTAGTGGGTTCCCCTATAATTATAAAGAGATTTTAGAGAACTATAACACCTTGACCAAAGAATCTATTCTCACCACAGTGCTCTATACACATACCCTGTCCCCCAAACTTTTTTATGAGATCACCGCAGGCCGTTTCTTTACCAATCTTCATTCTGCAGTCCAGGGAAAACACTGGACCGAATATGATCAAACGACAGATACGGAGCCCATCAATTACTACCAAACAGGAATTGATGGTGAGATTGATATTGCTTATGGCGATGAGTTTTGGGATCATGGTGATTCACCTGATTGGTATGACTATTACTCAGACAACCTTTCAGTGGATTTTGATCTGAACTACCAGCCATCTCAACGTCACAGCTTCAAAACTGGCTTTGATCATAAACAGTCCGAGCTACAGGTGATTGATATTGACTCCCCCTGGCTGGGTGAATCAGGCTTGGGTCGTAACTATGACTTCTTCAATGTCACCACAGATTACGGGTCAATCTATGTGCAGGATCGCATTACTTTTGATGGTATGATCGCCAATCTGGGTATCCGTTATGATTATTGGTTCCCGGGTCAGTATTTGGAAGATGCTGTTGCGGATAGCTCCGTTCTGACTATTACAGATGCTGCGCGAGCCAAGTTCTATGAGGAGACCTTCAAACTCTTTGGGAGTCTTGGAAAAGGGCATTTGAGTCCTCGTTTAGGTATTTCCCATCCCGTGACTGATTCTGATGTGCTTTACTTCAATTATGGTCACTTCTCACAACTCCCAACCTTCAATTATGTCTATGCTAAATTGAGATCATCGGCAGAAGCCACCTATCAGCTTTTTGGGAATCCCAACTTGAAGCCAAAGACAACTGTGGCCTACGAGATCGGTATTAAACATAAGTTTGATGCAAATCAGGTTCTTGAAATCAAGGCCTTCTATAAAGATATGTTTGACTACGAAACCAGTCAACAAGTCACCCTTTTTAATCCACGTTATGGTCATCTCTCTTATTTAATCTATATCAACGCAGACTATGCCCGCTCTCGAGGGATCGAGATGAAGTTTAAACGACGGTTTGCAAAATTCTTCTCCGCCGATGCAAATTTGAGTTATAGTATCACCACTGGTAAGAGCTCATCTCCCCTGGATAACCTGCTTGTAGAAGCAGGGCGGCTGTCTGAAAAACCCTTGGGCGAAAACTTCCTCCGTTGGGATCAGCCTTTGAGCATCTTCACAAATCTGCATTTTAATGTGGGTAAAAATGATAAGCTGCAACTCTTTGGAGTCCAATTACCACGTGATTGGGGAATTTCTGCTCGCATTGAGTACGAAAGTGGTCGCCGTTATACTGCCATGGAAAATGTTACCCTTAGAGAGGAAGATGGTCAACTCTACTTCGAAGGAACCCTAAACAGTGACACTCCCTATACTGAACTTGCTGATCCAATCACCACAGTTGATCTAAAGCTAAATAAATTTTTCAGCCTCGCTTCATTAGAGTGGAAGGCTTATTGTACTGTTGAGAACTTGTTTGATGTTGCCCAACCGCGCCAGATAAATTCATTTACTGGTGAGGGATATGATCCTGGTGAAATATTCTCATACGGTTATATCAATAGCCCAAATCCTAATTATAACCCTGGTCGTTACTACACCCCTCGCAGCGTTGAGATGGGTTTGAGTTTGAGGTTCTAATGGGACGATTTCTTATTTTAATACTGTTCGTTTTCGGTCCCCAAATGGCACTCTCTCAAAATAATTTATTTCCTCGTCTGGGTGGACAACGGGCGGGAACATCATCATTTTCATTTTTAAAGATCGATGTAAATGCTCGCGCCCATGGAATGGCGGGTTCATTCACAGCGATTGCCAATGATGCATCCAGTCTTTTCTGGAACCCTGCTGGTGCCGCCCAAATAACCAGCTCGATGGATATCATGGTTGACCAAAGTAATTGGATTGCTGACTTCCAACTCACCAGTTTTGCTGGGGTGTGGAAGTTTGGAAAAGTCCATCACATTGGGTTGAGTGCTCTGGCTCTCTATGCCCCACCGACTGAAATCACAACAGAATACCGTCCTGATGGAACGGGTGAATACTATAATTATGGGGATGTCCTGGTTGGCCTGACCTACGCCTTACGCATGACCGATCGCTTCTCCTTTGGATTAACTACGAAACTGGTTGAGGAGCAGCTGGCTGATTTGCAAATGCGCAGTGTGCTCATTGATTTAGGTACCTATTATCGTACTGGTTATAAAGATTTACGATTTGCAGTCGCGCTGCTCAATTTTGGCAGCCCTACACAACCTGAAGGAGCCTATCTCAATGCAGATAGCGTAAACACAGATTATGAGTCTTTCTCTCCCCCCACGATTTTCCGGTTGGGTGTCGCTCACGAATGGTTGCAATCAGCACAACAGGAATTAACCAGCTCAATTCAATTGAACCATCCTGTAGATAATGCTGAAAATATTTCGGTGGGGCTTGAATACGGATTTCATGATGTCCTGTATCTCAGAGGCGGGAACACCTTCGGGGATGATGTACGCTCCTGGTCAGTCGGATTTGGTCTGCGTTGGGCAAACTTCAGCTTTGATTATTCTTATGCAGACATGAAAGATCTGAACCGTTCTGAACATCTAAGTCTGGGATGGTCATTCTAATGAGATATAAAATTACTAAACTACCCCTCATCCTCCTGGTCATCATGTTGGCTAACTGTGGTGTAAAACTTGACCTTCCAACTGCTACAAACTCAGATAATCCCATATTTGGGGCTGGTGACACATCCTATATCCGTGTAAGTCCGGATTGGAGTAGCGACAATGGCTATCAATTCTCCCAGCCCTGGGATATTATTGTGGGTGCTGATGGTTATCTTTTTGTCGCAGATCATTCCCAGGCTGCAATCCATGTTATCAGTGCAGCTGGTCCTGAGGTTGTACTCGATGCCTTCGGAAATGATTTCACGGCTCTCGCAAACCTTAAAGATCCAGATCAGGCAGCTGTTTATCCTATGGCAATCACCCAAGATACACGGCTCAACCTGTTTATTGCCGATAGTAGCAATCGACTGTTGGTCTGGAATCAATATTTGAATAATGTGGGTGTGGACTCTTTCGCAATTGCAATTCAGCTTACTGATCCTGAAAGCGCCCAGCTATGGGTTAGTAACTTTGATTCAATTGCTGCCCTTGAGACAGAAGGTTGGTCTGTGAGTGATATAAAGTGGTCAGCAGAGCATATTGACCAATGGTTAGCTCCTCGCTTATTTTGGGATGCCAGTGACAGCTTAGAGGCCATCCAGGTTAACCGCTATTTTGTCGATCCAGACTCTGTTAGGGTCACTGGTGTTAGTGCATCAGGTGATCAATGTTTTATTGGGGATGCTCATGCCAATGCCATCCTCGGCCTTACTTATGTCCCGGCCGCTCTACTCATGACAAGCACTGGAGAACCCATACTCGTTTATCGGGGAACCATGACGGAACGTACGGTATCCACGGGTACTGGGAACGGGACTGTCAACGCGCCCAAAGGCTTAGCACATGGACCAGATGGTGGCCTGTTTTATACCCAGTGGGGTGAAAACTTTAGTGTTCACAAAGTGGGTGGTAGTAATGGGTTCGAGTATGGTGAAGATGATATTATGGAAATCGAGCGCTATCTCAAGGCCTCTGATGTTTCCCTGGATGGTATTGGAAATATTTATGTGGCAGATACAGACCATGATAAGATCCAGCAATTTACGGCAAACGGAGAATTTGCATTTAATATCGGCACCAGTCGGGTTTTGGTAGACTCCACGATTATTGACACAATCATGGTTGGTTCAGATTCTCAGATCGTTCAACGTGATACAACTTTTCAAGTTGAAATTGCCGATGTTTTGATATCACCCAGAAGTGTTGCCGTAGATGGAAGAGGTATTGTCTATATCGCAGATACCCAAAATAATCGGGTGATGCGTTATCGACTTTCCACTGAATTGGATTACAGCATCGACAATTAATCAGCCTGACCATTTTTCAAACCTGCTCCGTTCATTGTGTAAATATTTCATTGTCTGTGTTGCTTATCCTTCTGAATTATTAGATTGAATCCATGAAGAAGTCTGTTACACCTGTTCTCATTGTTCTAATACTCATTGTCATTATCGTGACCCTATTTGTTTCCATGGGCAAAGTCCAACAAATGATTGTGGTCCAGGAAGGTAATACTGAATTTTTACCGATTGAAATGGCAGTCAGTCAGTACCAGGATAGTGAATGCGGTATGCTTATCGATGATCTGAATTTTGCCTCCCAAGTGATCGCTCCAGATGGGAAAACCTGGTTTTTTCATGATCATGGTGGTATGGCTGCCTGGCTCAAAACCAGACCCTTTGAAAGTGATGCGGTGATTTGGGTCCATGACCTAGATTCTGGGAACTGGATCAATGGGAGGACTGCCTGGTACAGCCGTACAGATGACACCCCCATGCTTTATGGATTTGGAGCCTATCAGACCAAACAGGATGGATTTATAAATTTCCCTAATATGCAATTGTATATGTTAAGAGGTGAAACCATTGCCAATCCAGCCATTCGGAAGCAATTGTTAGGAGAATAGTGGAAACTGTAGACATTATATCTGTCATCACCATTGCCTTTTTAGGATCTTTTGGACATTGCATTGGTATGTGCGGTGGGATTGTGATTGCCTATTCGACGGCCGGGTTGCAAAAGAATAGAAGTAAGAAAACGCAAGCCGTCGCTCACATCCTTTACTCTTTTGGACGTGTTACCACCTATACAGTGCTCGGTGCAGTTTTCGGATTACTCGGTGGTGTGGTGGTCTTCAATAACATCACCAATGGCATTCTCTGGATTGTGGCTGGTCTAGTTATGGTCCTAGCGGGTTTATCGCTTATGGGAAAGATTCGTTTTCTCTCTCTGCTGGAAGCCTCCTTCTCAAGTACCGCCTGGTATCGCAACACTTTCAGATCACTGCTTCAAAATGATTCTCTGTTTGGATTCTATTTGCTGGGAATGCTGAACGGATTGCTACCCTGTGGTTTTGTTTACTTCTTCGCCATTACAGCCGCCAGCACGGCCAGCCCACTCTACGGTGCAATTGTCATGTTCATCTTCGGTGTAAGCACCATTCCGGCGCTATTTAGCCTTGGTTTCTTTGTCGGTCTCTTTAAAAAGATGACCTTCAGGCATGTCATGACCCAACTCGCTTCATTTTCGGTCATTGCCTATGGCTTGTTTACGCTTTATAACGGGTATCTTTTTCTGATTGAACCCACGCGTACTATTCTGGAGTGTCATTAGTCTTACAATAGAGCTATTCTGCTTAATCCCCTATATTTCGTCTTTGCATACTGTACCTGTTGGGAACGACTATTCTCGTCATCCCGAGCGGAGTCGAGGGAAATCAAATGTGGAATTGTAATTGAGCACCTCGACAAAGCAATCCCTTGCAGTAACTTGAGAATTCATTGCCTAAAATAAAAAATCCGCCAAAGCGGATATCTTTTCACTCAATTGTCAGGCTGATCTTATTTGAAGAGGGCCTTGAGAGATCCCCAGGATTGAACAACATCTAATACTTCAGATTCAACTCTGATAACATCTGTGAGGTATGAGTTTCCATTGATATCGCGAATCTTTAAGCGGTAGTGATATTCACGACCAGAAACCTTGGCAATAATGGAATCATCAATAAAGGTGTAGCCACTGTCATCACCTAGCGCATGGAGAAAACCAATCTCAAAAAAAGTATGACCATCTGTGCTGCGTTGAATCTCAAACCCAGCAACATCAATTTCATCTGTTGTATTCCATTGAATAATGATGCGAGCATTATCATAGCCACCAGTGAAACTACTGATTGTGGCTCCGCCAAAAATAGTAGAGACCAGTAAGGCTGTAATAAATATGACTTTGATTGATTTCACGGAGCGAAAATAGTTAATCACCCAGAACAAACCAATCTCTTTCTGCTAATTATTTGTGACTATTTGATTTGGATCAATTGTCATAAGGATGCAAACATCCCTCAGCCTGACTTCTTTATCATCTAGAATATCGTGGTATCAGTTGAACTACGCAGTGGGCGTGGGATGTGTCATACTTTACTCGCACTTCGACTTGAGTCTTCGCTTACCAGCTTCGCCCTCACAAGCCGCCCAGTGTGAGAGCTCAGCACAGGCTGGTTTCACCGTAACTTTCTCTGAGGGGGTCACTGAACTTTATCTGGAGTGCTCTCAAAGGGTTCTATTTGTAAGGCAAATGGGTACACACCTGAAATGAAATGTATTGATCAAGACTCTGAGATGGCATCATGGTGAAATAGAATTTTGTCAATCCTCATGGGCTTTTTGCGGATGTGGCTAAAAAAAAGCTGCTGCCCATTTCTGGACAGCAGCTCTTCTTGATTCTATATCTAAAAGGATTACTTCAAGAACATGAGTTTCTTCACGTCAGTGAAATTTTCCGTTTCAATCCGGTAGAGATAAACACCAGAGGATACAGGAGCACCACCTTGGTTAAGTCCTGACCAACTAATGTTATGATATCCGGCACTCATACTCTGATCGACCAGTGTTGCCACTTTCTGACCCAGAACATTGTAAACCACAATCTTCACATCCGTTACCTCTGGCAATGAATAGCGAATAAAGGTAATCGGGTTGAATGGATTGGGATAGTTCTGTTCAAGAGCATAGGTCATTGGCAGGCCAACATTATCCGTACTCACGAAATGAATTGTGACGGTGTCTGTTGTGGCTGATTCAGCAATATCATATACAGCACTTACCGTATATTCAATAATCTGATCTTCCAGTACAGTATCATCGAAATAACCCAATGAGTCAGATGTTCCAAGCAATCCCCAGCCCGCATTATCTACATTACTGTAAATATTGAAAGTGGTAAACTCAGAACGAAGTCCCTGATCTTCCATAGGTAGACCAAGACCACTCCAACCGGAGATTTGGCCTTTCGATTCAGAGTCGAAGGTACTTCCTGGAGTTGTATCCCGGGTACCATTATCATCACTAATGACGGGTGCCGCAACCAGAGTACCATCATCTCCAGCACGAATCCAAAGGTTCAACATAAAGTCACCCATGGTTGGATTGTTCACACTTACGTCACCAAGGGCACTAACAGCAGCCAGGTCAATGATGAAACTGCTACCTGGCATTGCAGGAGCTGATTCGTCTGTTGAGAGATCTGGATATGCATCAGTCGCAGAGCCACTTAATGGTTCAATGAAGATACCAACCTGTGAGAATCCATCAAGACCGCCGAGATCAATTCCATATTCAAGAACTGGTGCTACTGCGGCATCAAACTCAGTTGTAAGTCCTGTAATCACATCAATCGTCGTGAAATCAGTCCAATCAATGATATGAAGATTGTAATCAAATGATCCTCCGACACCCCATCCATAGTGGACAAAGTCGAGGTATTCGATACTTGCATCACCGAACATACTGAGATTAAAAACGACACCATATCCCTGACCAAAGTTTTGGTAGAATGAATTTGATGGTACGCCATCATGATAGAAAATTGGGAATTCCACCGTGGGCATATCCCATGATAAATAGATTCCACCATCTTCTTCTGCCATCAGATCCATTGGTGCCATAACATTGGCATCCAGTGCGGCATCGAATGTGGTCGTTGCATCCATTGCGATATCAAGATTCATGTTCATTGGGAAATAATCGTGGTGTCCAATTCCAACTTCATAGTTTCCAACAGGAATATCTAAGATGTAAGAACCATCAGCCATTGTCTCTGTAAAGAACTCTTCCCAGCGAACTGTATCAACGGCAACTACGTAAGCACCCTCAATGGTCGAGCCATCATAGCTTGAAGTCACTGTACCAGCGAGAACACCCATGGGTGGAGCTAGTTTGATATCAAAGGGAAAGACTATTTCTTCTGGTGCATTTACAGAATTATTAAAAATACTGATAAACCCTGGATAGTAACCAGGCTGATATTCTACAACGTCAACCTCAATTGAGATTTCGTCTGTACTATCAGGTACCAACTCATTCATATCAGGTGTAATGCTAACCATAAAGGCTGGATCCATAAAGACAAACGATCCTGAAACCTCATGTGGATCTGCACCCCACTCGTCACCTGAGATAAAATAGTCAAAATAAATATCACCAGTATAGGAAGCATCTACAGTAATATTTATCACTGAGCTAGCCAGTTGGGTACTATAGATCAGCGATCCAGTGCCATCTAGCCATTCGATGGTAGCACCATCACCTGTTGCATTATTGGTTGTGAGATAATTAGTCTCACTATCAACCGCAACAAAGTCTGTGCTGGAATTAACTGTAATACCTATTGGCCACGTTACTGAGGCACTATCAAGCCATTCAGTATCCTGACTATCATTCTGAAGCATGATTTGCAGGCTGGTGGTTGTTCCTGGTGCTGGTGGATAATCCATACTGTACATGTTTGCGCCATCGATCTCACGTGAGACGATGCGACCCATTGCAGCATGATATTCAATTGCATAATCAAGTGTATCTAAACCAATGCTCATCAGATCAAAACCAGCGCTGCCATAGACATCACCAAATTCTAGATCGACAAACATAGCTTCCATATCTATGGCAAGATCAATCCAAGCCAAAGCTTCTGGAGTATAGGATACTTCATTGGTAAAGGGTGAATCACCTTCATCATAATTTGCTGTTACAGCATAGAAATAAGGTGTGTCCCCTAACTCTGGGGCATCCATATACATGGTTGCATTTAAATCATCTACAAGGACGCTGTCATAGACACCTGACTCAGATCCACGGTGAACCTTAAAGGTACCGAGGAAAGAGCGTTCGCTTGGAATCAGACCAATTTCAGGAGCAGCAACCGTGGTGTTAACCAATGCAGGAACCGCAACCGTTGAGATATTTCTGATAACAGGTTCACTTGGACCGATGGCAACTACATCACCACCCACCTCAAGGAAGGCATGCATCATAAACATTCCGCTCCAGGGATTCCAGGTTGTACCGGCATCACTAGACCAGAAAGAGCGATCACTTACGACATCGTCATCGGTACCAACAAACGGACCAACTTCTGAGCCATCAGTCCACTGGGCAACCACAAAGAATTCTGAATTTGTTGCAGCAACACCAGCTGGTACAATACTCCATTCAGCACCCAACTCCCAAGTACCATTCATGGTAACATTGGCGGTTGTGAAGAGAACATTGCTCATATCTGGTGACCCATCACCAGCCCCACCCACGATGAGAAGATTCTCAAACATAGAGGGTTCATCACCAAGACCAAAAACAGCAATATTGGAAATATTAAATTCACCGATGGGAGCGTTAAAACGCAGGGCCATCATGTGATCAGTAGATGAAGGGACGTCCACAGACATCCAGGATTCAGCAGTTCCGTCATCATAGCCAATCTCGCCAGCAGGCATGGGTGCCATCCAGTTAAGATTAGCTGTAGCATCAGGATTTGCTGTCAACATCAAGCCAAGAGGTGGGTTGGGTGTAATTTCAGCACAGGCTTCGATTGAAGCCGCTGATTCAACCAGGTCTGGCATAATCTGAGTAACTGTATAACAATACTCACCCGGTGTCAGGCCAAAATCAATAAAACCACCATGGAAAGCATAGTCAATTGGTTCAACAGCACCCGCGATCATCTCTGCACCACGATAGATGTTGTAAGTTGGGATATAGCTTGGTTCTGCGATGGTTACCGTCAATGAGTCTTCATTGTTGGTCTCATCAATTTCATCAATATTATCCCAATAATCAGCAATCATATTTACTTGAAGCTCGCCAGGACCAAGGTTAGCATAGCTAAAGCCCTCTAAGGCCAAAGTATCTGATTCACCAGCCATCAGGGCGTTTGGAAAATCATAACCTATGTATTCACCATCCACGTACCAGCGACAGCTCACACTTGAACTACCGATATCCAGGCTACCAATATTACTGATTTCTGCAAAAACAGCATCATCTTCATACCACATATCTGTTACAGACATGTCCTGGACAAGTGAATCAGCAGAAAAGAGGATATTAAGGATATAGTCAAGATCTCCTGCGTAATAGCCATCAACAACCACTAAATAGTCTCCTGCGACAACCGCACTCATGACTTCAGAGCGTACACTACAGGCATCATCATTGGCATCCAGTTCAGTCACACAATCAGCAGCATATATCTGCATTTTTGTATCACCTGCATCGCCACCACATGTATTTGCGTAGAGATAACCAGCTTCGGCAATGGTCACTTGATAGACAACATCATTTCCGGCGCCATAGGTAAAACTATTGGTAAAACCCTCAGTTGACGAGGTATCGTCAAAGGGGAGAGCTGAGACAATATACGGCTCGGTACAATCATTACCGAGTTCTCTCAGGCCAGCATTCATGGCATTAATTTCAGCCCATTTCTGAATGACTTCAGCATCTTCAACAAGATGTTTGACTTTTTTATCACTGACACCCTGTAAGAATCGGCCAACTTGGGCATAAGATTCTTCAGGTGCTGGATCCCAGGTTAAATCGATCTGCTCAGCATTGGCTATAGCCATTAAATGGCGTGGCGTGGCTGGTGGGATCAAAATATCAATCATCAGTGTATCATTATTGTTAGTTTCATCAAACTCGGCAACATCGTCATCAGTATCAACTTCAAAAACGACTTCGTGCAACCCTGCACCGAGCACATCATAGTTAAGCCCAAGAATGGTGTAAGTAAAACTTTCACCTACCATCAGGGCAATACCTGATTCAGAAATATAGCCGAGATAGTCGCCATCAATATAGAGACCATGGTAATCTGTTCCGAAATAACCAGGAGAATCAGCTTCACCAATATTGGTAACGACTACATCCAGGGTATCCTGGCCATAGTATTCCATTGAACTCACGATAAAATCAGGAGTGCCGGCAACGACTGTAAATTCCCAGTCAAATGCACTGCTAGTATATTGTTCTGACCAATAGATGTAATATGTTGTTCCAGCGACTATATCCATTACGAGGGTAGATGTTAGACCTGCTCCACCATCATCATCAGAGTCAAGAGATGAACCTTCACAATCATCATATACATAGACTTTTGTATCAAGGGTCTGGCCATTGATATCAGATGTGATCGTCATAGAACCATCTACAGTCGATGTGAATTCATACCAATCTGGAGCACCAGCAGCAGCGTTCACGCCCTCAGCAGGGATCAACGCCATACTACAAATATCACCAGGAAGGGGATAATCTTCATTGTGATAACCCATACCATACCAAAAATCCTGATCAAAAACGATCCATTCAGAATCATCTGCATTTGTTCCGGCAGATAGAGCCCAATCGGTATTTCCGGTTACGACATCAGCTTTACGCATAAGGTTATGATTTGCAGTTGCTGAAGTAACACCTGCTACATCCCAACCTGAGCCGGGATCTTCTGTAGGAATACCAATAATGTCTACAAAAGTTGTATCAGTACCAATGATCTTAACTAAACCGCGAGCATCATCACCATTATGATGAACAACGCTGGGATAGCCTAGGACTTCATCGGCTAAGTCGATTACTCCCTGGAAAACGGCATCATTAGCAATCAACCAGACAGCATCATTTTCAAGTGTGGCACCAACTGGGAAAACATGATAGTATGCCCAATCGCCACCATTAACTGACTGTGCTATCTGATAATCATCCAGATTGATTGTGGTGCCAGTGCCATTATAGATCTCAAGACCTTTATTATTGCTTGAGCCTTCCATGTACTCTGAGAA
>Ga0307989_1001220_pt1 | contig 14327 bp, 13 predicted proteins | sample EllFjometagen185_FD_203164 | JGI IMG/M metagenome (GOLD analysis project Ga0307989, IMG submission 203164) | Marine microbial communities from Ellis Fjord, Antarctic Ocean - #185 | ecosystem: Environmental > Aquatic > Marine > Unclassified | place: Southern Ocean | collected 2014-10-08
CACGTTTTTGTAGTTCATCCAATCCCCGAATTCCGCCCACAAAATCTATTCGTGTTGAAGTGCGTAAATCTTTAATATCCAAAATTGGTTCTAAAATATGTTTCGATAAAATAGTTACGTCTAAAACTCCAATTGGGTCGGCATCATCGAAAGTCCCTACTTTTGCAGTTAGTTTATACCAATTCCCCGAAAGATAAAGGCTAAACTGATGCAGATTAGATGGCTTATAAATGCTGCTTCCCATATTTTCAACATTAAAATTTCTTGATAATTGAGATAGAAAATCGACATCGGACAAACCATTTAAATCGCTTACGGTTCGGTTGTAATCTATTATTTGCAACTGGTTATCGGGGAAATGAACAGCCATAAAAAAGTTATATTCTTCGTTGCCGGTATGATTGGGATTTTGCTCGGTTTTTTCAATGCCAATTCTGGCTGCTGCTGCAGTTCGATGATGTCCGTCAGCAACATAAGTAAACGGAACTTTCTCAGCAAAAAGTTGCTCAATTTCCTGGTTTATTGTCTCATTATTTACGACCCAAAAATGATGTCCAAACCCATCTTCGGCAGTAAAATTATAATCAGCTTTATTTTCTGTCACTACAGATTGTACAATTTCATCTATTTCACGAACTGCTTTGTAAGCAAAAAATACCGGTTCAATATTGGCATTTAAATAACGTGTTAAAACCATTCGGTCTTCTTCTTTTTCAGGGCGGGTTAGTTCATGCTTTTTAATAATCCCATTTTCGTAATCTGCACAAGCCGCCGCACCAACTATTCCATATTGTGTTTGCCCGTTCATGGTTTGTGCATAAATATAATACTTAGGTTTTTCGTCTTGCACCAACCATTTTTCCTGTTGAAAAAGTTTGAAATTTTCTACCGATTTGTTGTAAACAATTTCAGAATGGGTATCATCTACACCATGGCATTCAATTTCTGCTTTTGTAATTCGAAGTAACGATTTTTCTTTTCCTTCAGCCATTTTTGCTGCTTCATCCGAATTCATAACATCGTAGGGCAAACAGGCTAATTCTTCTACTATTTCAGCGGGAGGTCTTAAACCTTTGAATGGTTTTATTATTGCCATGATAAATAGTTAATGTGTTAAACAAATGGTATATCTGAACATTCAAAATTAAGAATTGATTCAAGCAATTACATAATCACACACAATTAATTTACTTGATAAGTTGCATCTCCTTTTTCAAAGAAATCAACTATTTGTTCAGCAGCTGCAATACCTGCATTTAAATTTGCCTCAGCAGTTTGCGCGCCTGCTTTTTTTGGTGTAAAGAAATATCGGCCAGGAAATTTTTCTTCAAATTCCAAAACACTATCCGGTGTTAAATCCGACATGTATTTTATACCCGGCCTTTTTTCCATTATTTTAATTAAATCGGATTCGTTAATTACTTCCTTTCGCGCGGTATTAACAATAATACTACCATCTTTTAAATGTTCGAGTACTTCGTAACCAACCGATTTTAAATGCTCGCCACGAGCCGGAACATGAATAGAAACTACATCGCTTTTTTCATACAATTGTTCCAAAGAATTGGTAACTTTTAAGCCAATTGCGGCCGCAGCATGTTTACTATATCGGGTGTAAACAATTACTTTCATTCCCAATGCGCGAGCCATTCGAAAAACATTTCGCGCAACAAAACCAAAGCCATGCAAACCCAAAGTACGTCCGCGTAATTCACCGCCAGGTTTTCCACTAAATAATTCACGAATTCCCAAAATTGCTAACCCTATTGCCAATTCAGCAACAGCGTTTGCATTTTGTCCGGGAGTATTCATAACTACCACATTATTTTGTGTTGCGGCTTTTAAATCAACATTATCGTAGCCGGCTCCAGCACGAACAACAATTTTCAAATTTTTTGCGGCTCTTAAAACTTCCTCATCAATTTTATCACTTCTAATTATTGCAGCATCTACATCGGCAAATGCATCCAATAATTCTTGTTTTTCTGAATATCTTTCAAGAAGTTGAACAGTGTATCCCTGCTTTTTAAAAATTTTACTGATTTTTTTTACCGCAACCGGGGCAAACGGTTTAACCGTCGCAATTAATATTTTTTTCATAACTCAGCTTTTTATTTCAGAAAAAATGCAGAATTTTCATCCTGCACTTTTGAAATATTATTTCGTTTTTTCAAATTCCTGCATGGCGCTAACCAAGGCCTTTATACTGGCAATTGGCATTGCATTATAAATTGAGGCTCTAAAACCTCCAACCGAACGATGCCCTTTTATTCCTATCATACCTTTAGTTGTGGCAAATTCCATGAACTCTTTTTCCAACTCTGCATATTCCGGAGTCATAACAAATGTCACATTCATTTTCGAACGGTCTTCCTTATTTGGAACCGTAGAAGTAAATAATTTGTTTCGGTCTAATTCATCATATAAAATATTAGCTTTTTCGATGTTGACTTTTTCCATTGCTTCGATACCACCGTTTTCTTTTAACCAACGCAGTGTTTGCAAACTGGCAAAAACCGGTAAAGTAGCAGGTGTATTAAACATCGAGCCACTATCGATATGTGTTTGGTATTTTAAAATGGTAGGAATGGGTCTTTCCATTTTATTTAACGAATCGTTTTTTACAATAATAAGAGTTGCTCCGGAAGGCCCAAGATTTTTTTGTGCTCCGGCATAAATCAAGTCGTACTTTGCAACATCTATTGGTCTGCTAAAAATATCGGAAGACATGTCACCAATTAAAGGAACATCTACCTTAGGTTCAGTTGATAATTGTGTTCCGTAAATGGTATTATTTGTTGTAATGTGCAAATAATCTACATCCTTCGGCACATCGAAATTTTTTGGAATGTAATTAAAATTCGCATCAGCAGAAGAAGCAACTTCAACTACTTCGCCAAAGAATTTAGCTTCTTTAATGGCTTTTTTCGACCAAACACCTGTATTTAAATAGGCTGCCTTTTCGTTCATAAAATTATAAGGTGCCATTAAAAACTGATGGCTCGCACCTCCCTGAAGGAATAGTACCGAATATCCGTCCGGAACTTTTAATAAATCTTTTACCAAAGCCTGCGCTTCATCCATTACTGCCACAAACTCTTTGCTACGGTGAGAAACTTCCATTACCGAAAGTCCCGTTCCTGCAAAATTCATTACCGCCTCTGCTGTTTTTTCCTTAGTAAATTCGGGCAAAATTGATGGCCCGGCGTAAAAATTATGTTTTTTCATTATTACAACAATTAAAGATGAATTAATAAAACCGTTTCGTTGCAAACTTTATTCAAAGTACGTTATTAGTAGATGGTTTGCAGATGAGAAAAATCAATATATTTTTAAAAAAATTGAGTTATAAAACATTGAAAATTACCACATGAAGTGATTAAAATCATATCACATTCAACTTTCAACCCTACAAATTTATTCGATTCTGAATAAGAAATCACTTTTTTAATGAAAGAAAATTAATCAGTAATAATTATTTAAAAGTGTTATAAATAATTCATCCTTTTGCGAACCATTATTAAGAATTCAGTTAAACGTTTAATTTTGAATTTAAATTAAAAACTCATGAAAAAATTCACACTATATTTTCTACCATCACTGTTTCTGGTTTTTATACTCGGAGCTTGTACAAAACAAAAAGAAATTCAAGCACCTAATTTCGTATTTATTTTAGCCGATGATTTAGGTTATTCGCAAATTGGATGTTACGGAACGGATTACTATCAAACGCCAAATATAGATAAGCTTGCTGAAGAAGGAATGCGATTTACAAACGCTTACGCCGCTTGCCCGGTGTGCTCGCCAACACGCGCCAGCATTATGACCGGGAAATATCCGGCACGCCTACATTTAACCGATTTTATTGCTGGAAATAATAAAGATAACTTCCCGCTTTCTCAACCAAATTGGCAAAAATATTTGCCTTTGGAAGAAATTACTTTTGCTGAAATTTTAAAAGAAAGTGGCTATAATACTGCCTTGTTTGGAAAGTGGCATCTGAGTCAGGAGAAAACACCTCCCAAAAGTTTGCCATTTAATCCCGACAAGCAAGGTTTTGATGAATCGTTTGTAACTTACAAACCTTCAGGAAGCATGATTCAGCCTTGGCAAGAAGCTGAAAACGATGCACATAATGTTGACACAATTACCAGCTTGGCAATTGACTTTTTGGAAAGAAATAAAGAAAATCAGTTCTTCCTTTTTGTTTCACACAACACCATTCACGACCCGCTAAAAGAGAAAGCAGAATCCATTGAGAAATATGAAAAATTGAAAGAAAGTGCAGAACCCGAAAATCATCCAATAGTTGCAGCAATGATTGAAAGATTGGATAACAGTTGTGGGGAAATATTCAACAAAATAAATGAATTAGGATTGGATGAAAACACAGTTGTTATTTTCTTTGGCGACAATGGTGGACGAGACAAATATGCCAAACAAACACCTTTCAGAGCAGGGAAAGGCTGGCTTTATGAGGGAGGAATTAGAGAACCTCTAATTGTAAAATGGAAAAACGAAGTTGTGGCAGGAACAATTTCTGACGCTTTAATTAGTTCGGTTGATTTCCTTCCAACTTTCATTGAAATGGTAGAAGGAAACGGTTTCCCCGAAAAAATTGATGGCATGAGTTTTTTGCCCACATTAAAAAATCCACAAGCTGAAATTCATAAAAATCTATACTGGCACTATCCACATTATCACGGTGGTTCAGGAATGATTCCCGCCGGTGCTGTTCGTTCGGGCAAGTATAAACTAATTGAATGGTACGAGCCTAAATTGTTAAATACCGGAAATTCAGTTGAATTATTCGATCTGGAAAATGACAAGGGAGAAACGACCGACCTTAGTGAAAAATTACCTAATATAAGTGCTGAATTAAAAAAGAAACTGGATAATTGGAGACTTGCCGTAGATGCGCAAATGCCGACAATAAAGAAAAATGCCACTTCGAATTAAAGTGGCACTCATTTTATCGTATTTTCTTTTACTTAATAAACGGCAATTTAACAATTTCAGCAGGAATTGTTTTGTTTCTAACTTTCACAAAAATTTGCGTTCCAAAGGCAGAGTATTCTTTTGCAATGTACCCCATTCCAATTCCCTGATTTAAAACCGGCGACATGGTTCCTGAAGTTACGTTTCCGATTGCCGATCCATCTGAATTTACAATTTCATAATCGTGGCGTGGAATTCCTCTTTCCAACATTTTAAATCCACGTAAACGTCGGCTTACACCTTCCGTTTTTTGCATGGTTAAAAAGTCCCGGTCAATAAATTCACGTCCATTGTTAAATTTAGTAATCCAACCTAATCCGGCTTCTAAAGGCGAGGTTGTATCGTCAATGTCGTTTCCATAAAGGCAGTAGCCCATTTCCAAACGTAAAGTATCTCGAGCTGCCAAACCAATAGGTTTTATTCCAGCTTCTTCACCTGCAGCAAATATTGCATTCCAGATTGTTTCAGCAACATCGTTATTAAAATACAGCTCAAATCCACCGGCTCCGGTGTAACCTGTTGCCGAAATTATAACATCGTTAACCCCAGCAAATTTATCGCATGTGAATGTATAAAACTTAATTTCAGATAGATTTACATCGGTCAGTTTTTGTAATATTTCAGTTGCTTTTGGCCCTTGAATTGCTAACTGGCTTATTTTATCAGATGCATTTTCTAATTCAGCTCCTACATCATTATTTCCAACCACCCAATTCCAGTCTTTTTCAATATTAGCTGCATTTACTACCAACAAGTATTTTTCCGGTTCGTAACAATAAACCAGCAAATCGTCAACAATTCCGCCATTTCCATTCGGGAAACAACTGTATTGTGCCTGGCCGGGTTTTAAAATCCTTGGGTCGTTTGAAGTAATTTTACTTACCAATTTCAGCGCGTTTGGTCCTTTCACCCAAAACTCGCCCATATGCGAAACATCAAAAACACCAACCGAGTTTCTAACCGTTAGGTGTTCGTCTTTAATTCCACTGTATTCAATTGGCATTTCGTACCCTGCAAACTCTACCAATTTTCCACCAAGCTTTTTATGTATTTTATTGAATGCTGTAAACTTCATTTTTTATGAATTTATAAGGGCAAAACTATGGATTCCAATATTTCTCACACATGAATTTTATCAGATATTTTAAATCTAATGTATTGAATTATTTGTTAATTTGCGTCAATATAAAATTTTCTATGGACGAAAAGTTTCAACAAATTAGTATTGAGCAACTTGACTCAGTTTCATTTGGAGACGAGGAGTTTAAAAAAGAATTAATTGAAATATTTTTAGAGCAAATTCCTGAATTTATTTCCAATATGAAAAAGTTTTTTGCCAAAGACGATCTGGAGAATTTGGCAAAAGAAGCTCACACAGCAAAATCCTCAGCACTTATCTTTGGAATGACTGACACAGGAACTTCATTAAAAGAAATTCAACTACTTGCAGAAGGTAAAGTTTTGGAACAATTATCAGCGTTGTTACAAAAAGTTGAGTTGGAATTAATTGATGCAAAAAAACAATTGCAGTCTGTATTATCCAACTTATAAAATTCTTATCAAAATTATTGTATAATTATCGAATCCCCTGGTTGCTTGTAATATCTTGTTTGCAAATGTGCCGTTTTACTGGTAAAAATACTTTTCGATAAATAATAGAAAAGATTTAAACGTTTTGTTTTAATTAATTCTTGAGCCTAAATTTCTTCATTTTAAAATTATGCAAAATTCATCTATTCAAAAAAATAATTTGGGAGCAAAGAATTAAGGAAATCATAATTGATATGACAGATACTCAAATACAAAAAAAAACAAGGACGACCAACATCCTTGTTTTCTAACCTATCCAAATCTATTCTCTATGAAAAAATACTTTCTACTCTTATTTGTTATTACAAAAATATATCAGAAAAGAGTTAACTCGTATCAATCAAAGTTAAAGAAAGTTAATAGTTCGCTTTAAAAAGAAGAAACAGAAGTGTCATAACTTTGACCAATACTGAATTTAATATATTTACGCGCTGTAAATTTTTTAATTGAACTTTTACACCAAATAAACCAATATTAATAATATTAAATTTCATTTTTTACGTTTTATATGAATTTACAAATGCTTGAAACATAACAAAATGTTTGAACATAAAATTAACGTTATATAACTCTAATGAACAAGATTGTAATGGGCAAAACAGGATACATATTTTAAAAAATAGAATTACTTTAGCAACCGAAATTTTTGAGAACTTTTATCTAATAATATAATTAAAAAATAATTTTATGGCAAAACATGTATATACTTTCGGAGCAGGAAAAGCCGAAGGGAAAGCAGACATGAAAAACCTCCTTGGAGGAAAAGGTGCAAACCTTGCAGAGATGAACTTAATTGGTGTACCAGTTCCTCCGGGATTCACAATCACCACCGAAGTTTGTACAATGTACAACGAACAAGGGCAGGAAGCTGCGTTTAATCTGATTAAACCAGAAGTTGAAGAAGCTGTTGCACTTGTTGAGCAATTGACCGACACTGTTTTTGGTGACAAAGAGAATCCATGTTTAGTATCAGTGCGTTCAGGTGCAAGAGCATCGATGCCAGGTATGATGGATACCGTATTAAACCTTGGGATGAATGACAATGCTGTTGAAGGCATTGCAAAAAAATCTGGTAATGCTCGTTTTGCATGGGATTCATACCGTCGTTTTATTCAAATGTACGGCGATGTTGTGATGGAAATGAAACCTGCGAGTAAAGAAGAAATTGATCCTTTTGAAGAAATTATTGAAGGATTAAAAGAAGAAAAAGGAATTCAGTTAGATACTGACTTCACTGTAAAAGATTTACAAGAACTGGTTGCACGTTTCAAGGCAGCAGTTTTAAAACTTACAGGTAAAAATTTCCCAACCGACCCATGGGAGCAACTTTGGGGATCGGTTGCAGCTGTATTTAATAGCTGGGGTAACGACCGTGCAATTTATTACCGTAGAATGGAACAAATCCCTGACGAATGGGGAACTGCTGTAAATGTTCAGGCAATGGTTTTCGGAAACATGGGATCTAATTCTGGTACGGGTGTTGCTTTTACACGCGACGCAGGAACAGGTGAAGATATCTTTAATGGCGAATATTTAATTGATGCGCAAGGTGAAGACGTTGTTGCAGGAATTCGCACACCACAAGAAATTACTCTTGAAGGTTCTAAAAGATGGGCAAAACTTCAAAATGTTAGCGAAGAAGTTAGAGCTTCAGACTTTCCTTCATTGGAAGAAGCAATGCCGGAAATGTATCGTCAGTTGAATGAAACTCAGCAAAAACTGGAAGATCATTACAGCGATATGCAAGATATTGAATTTACAATTCAAGATGGTAAATTGTGGTTATTGCAAACCCGTAACGGAAAACGTACCGGCGCCGCAATGGTAAAAATTGCCATTGATATGTTAGAAGAAGGTCGTATTGATGATAAAACTGCTTTAAACAGAATTGAAGCTGCAAAATTGGATGAATTGCTTCACCCGGTATTTGATACCGCTGCAATGAAATCTGCTACCGTTTTGGCTAAAGGATTACCCGCATCTCCGGGTGCTGCAACCGGACAGGTTGTATTCTTTGCCGACGAAGCTGCAAATTATCCGGAATCGTTGTTAGTTCGTACCGAGACTTCTCCCGAAGACCTTGAAGGAATGTTTATTGCCAAAGGTATTTTAACTGCTCGTGGTGGTATGACATCGCACGCTGCAGTTGTTGCACGTGGAATGGGTAAATGTTGTGTTTCAGGAGCAGGTGCTGTTAAAATCAACTACAAAACCCGTGAAATGGTTATCGATGGAAAAGTTTTCCATGAAGGTGACTGGATTTCTTTAAACGGTTCTACCGGAGAAGTTTATGAAGGAAAAGTGGGAACAATGGAACCTGAAATGAGTGGTAATTTTGCTAAAATCATGGATTTGGCTGGGAAATTCACTCGCATGACAGTTCGCACAAATGCTGACTCACCGGCCGACGCAAAAGTTGCCCGCGACTTTGGTGCAAAAGGAATTGGTCTTTGCCGTACAGAGCACATGTTTTTCGAAGGTGAAAGAATTAAAGCAATGCGCGAAATGATTCTAGCAACTGAAGAACTAGACAGACGCAAAGCATTAGATAAATTATTACCATTCCAACGCGAAGATTTCGAAGGAATTTTAGAAGCGATGGCAGGATACGGTGTTACTATCCGTTTACTCGATCCACCACTTCACGAGTTTGTTCCTCACGAAGAAGCCAACCAAAAAATTATGGCTGACGAAATGGGAATAACAGTTGCAGATGTACAAGCTTTGGTTGAAGACTTACATGAATTCAATCCAATGTTAGGCCACCGTGGTTGTCGTTTAGGAAACACTTATCCTGAAATTACAGAAATGCAAGCCAGGGCAATTATTGAAGCCGCTGTAAATCTTACTCAAAAAGGTATTGATGCACGTCCGGAAATTATGGTTCCACTAATTGGAACAGTAAAAGAATACAAATTGCAGGCTGAAATTATTCATGCAACTGCACAAAAAGTTTTTGCTGAAAAAGGTGCAAAATGCGATTATTTAGTTGGAACAATGATAGAAATTCCTCGTGCTGCGATGACTGCTGATTTGATTGCCAAAGAAGCTGAATTTTTCTCATTCGGAACTAATGACTTAACACAAATGGCATTTGGTTATTCACGCGACGATGCCGGTAAATTCTTACCTATTTACATTGAAAAAGGTATTTTGAAAAACGATCCGTTCCAGATATTAGATCAGGAAGGTGTTGGACAATTAGTAAGAATGGGTACCGAAAAAGGACGCAGTGTTAAACCAAACTTAAAAGTAGGTATTTGTGGTGAACATGGTGGTGAACCTTCATCAGTTATGTTCTGCGACAGTGTAGGAATGGACTACGTAAGTTGTTCTCCTTACCGCGTACCAATTGCACGTGTTGCAGCTGCTCAGGCAAATTTGAAATAATTTATTTGTAACTATTATATTTGAAGCCGTTCATATTTTGAACGGCTTTTTTTGTGAATAATCTTGATTTTCTATTTCGATTAAATGCGTAGAAATACGTAATAAATTTAGCGTAGAAATACTCTATTTTGAATCACTAATATTGCTAAAATTTGTACTCAGCAGCAGAATTATGAATCAAATAAAAAACAGGGTATTTCTCAAACACACGATTACGTTTGAACACACTCGTAATTCTTATATCGGGTATCTTCATTTACCACAAATTTGTTCTCAAATCAAATTGTCCCTCCACGTGGAATTTTAGGATGCGATAATTAAAAAAGATTACGATAATTTGAAGAGGAATCCAGACAGGATTCCTTTTCTTTGTTTATACATTAACTAATTTATTTTTAATGGCAAACACAACTAAACCAGCCATATTTTTGGTTCCTGTTTTATCCATTAATTTTCTTCTGTAACCCTCAATTGTTCGTGCGCTTAAAGTCATTTTAATAGCAATTTCGACTGCGGTATTTTGCTTACAAATAAGTTCCAGTACAAGAAGTTCTTTTTTAGTTAACTCTTCGGTAATATTAATATGTTTATTCTTTTTTTGCTTAAAACCTCTAATGATCAGTTCTGTAATGTCGGTTGAGAAATAAAATCCTTGCTGAACAACTTTCCTAATTGCCAATTCCATCTCTTCAGGATCGGCATTTTTTAACAAATATCCATTAATTCCTTCTTCTATTAAATGAATAATCATGTGTTCATCATCTTCCATAGTTAGAATAATAATCTTAATTTCCGGATATAAACTTCGCACTAATTTTTGAGCTTCGGCACCATCCATTTCCGGCATACCAAGATCTAATAAAATAATATCAGGTTTTGAATCTAAAGTTTGTAAAAGATTCAACAATTCAATACCATTTCCTGCTTCATAAATATTATTTACAAATTCAAAATCGGAAAGTAAAGCAGCAATACCTTTTCTGAAAAGTTTATGATCGTCGGTTATAACTACGTTAATTTTCTTTTCCATCAACTTACGTTTAAAGTTAAACAGATAATTGCAACCGTGCCTTTTCCAGGTTTCGATTTTAATTTAAATTTCGCATCAATAATTTGTGTTCTGCTTTCAAGATTTCTCAATCCTAATCCGGTATTCATTTTTTCATGCAAATTAAAACCTACTCCATTATCCGAAATTAAAACCATTAAATTATTAGTTGAGAAACGAACAACAATATCAATTAAATTGGAGTTGGAATGTTTTATTGCATTGTTTAATAACTCTTGTACAATTCTAAAAAAAGCCAATTCCTTTTTACTTTCAAATCGAATTTGTTCGCCATGTTTTTGGCAATCAATTTTTATCTGTCCCGATTTATTTACCCAATTTGCCAATTCCTCGATCGCAAAATATAAACCCAATCTGTTTAATGATGGAGGTAACAAATCGCGCGAAATCCGCCGAACTTGTGCAATTAATTCATCTAAATATCTTTTTGTTTCGCCGGCTAACTTTTTCTCATTCTCTGCAATCGATTTTTTTTCAATTCGACCAACATTTAGTTTTACAACAGAAAGCATTGCCCCAACCTCATCGTGCAAATCTTGTGCAATACGTTGACGCTCTTTTTCCTGGGCAAAAACTGTATTTTTTAGAATTTCACGTTGTTGCTCCGATTTTACTTTATTTAGTTCCAATTGTTTTTTTAATAATCTTTTCTGATAGGTTACAAAAAAGAAAAATATAGAACCGGCAAGTAGAACCATTCCAAGTGTGCCAATAAAATAAACCAGAACAATTTCAGAGTTTCCGGAATCAGGCATAATAAAAAGTATTGGTTATTTTACATATAAATAAACTATACGAAAATAATCAACTAAAATGATTTCTAATTATAAAAGAATTAAATTATTAAAGAGAAGTTTAAATCAATTGTTTTTTAACTTTCAAAAATCCAACTGCAACAAATAAATAAAATAAAATATTTAGGCCCATTGCGAATTTAACAGTAGTGGTTGCGAACTCCATTGAAATTGTTAAACTATAATTAAACAAAACATAGTAGAAAAAATTTCCAGAATAATATATTAAAACAGCAGTGTTTATCCACAGAATTGGTTCTTTCGAAAGTTTCTCAATTTTTGCTTCGGTCATTACTTTCGAAAAAAGTACAATTGAAAAAAGAAATAATATCATTGCACCAATTGCTCCTGTAATATTTGCAAAATCAAAAATACTTTGGATAAAAATTACATTTATTACACTAAATATTTCAAATAAGAAAATTAGACCAACAATTATTTTTTTATTCACATAAGCTTTTAGCTCATTAAAATAAAAAAGCCCCATTATAAGAAAAGAAAGTGTAATATACACATGCCCAATTGGCATTGTATTTTTAAAAAAGAAAGTGCTGTAAATTTTTGTAAATACTTCGGTTGCTGTGCCAAAAAGCACAAAATAGAAAACAATTTTAAGCGATTTATCTAATTGTTTATATTTTATTAAACCTAAAATTAATGGAATAAAAATGACTATCCAGCTAAATTTATAAATGTGCATTAAAATTTAGATTCATGAATTATAAATACTCCTGTCGTCGCAAATTGGAGGACAAGGTTGCGTAAAATCAAAAACATCCAACTCTGCTTCAATCGATTTATCTCCCACTACTCCTGGCGTAATCATCGCATTCATAGTTTTTGAAATTCCAAATTCAATTTGTGCTTCTTTTTTATCTTGAATATTAAAAATTTCATGCAATTCGAATTTGGTAAGCAAATACGCATTGGGATAAATGTATTGTCTAACTGCGGCCGATTCGTTTTCGGCATCTATTTCACCTTTTCGCCAGCTTCGGTAACGTCTTATACTTTCTATTACCTCACCGTTCTTTAATGAACAATTTACATTATTGTTTTCAAGCTTAAAAACCGGTGTTTCGTAATCAACATACACATCGCCACTTCCCAAAAGAAATGCCGAAACTGCAAATGCACACAATTCTAAATCACCGTTTTCTTTTACAGGTTCCAAACCCAAATAAATTCTTACCCGGTTTTCATTTTCGCCAGCTAAAATTTTATACGTGTCTTTCTGTAAAATAAATTTTGGTATTTTTAAATTAAGGGTCAGTTTTTGCTCTTCCTTAATACTTTGTCGCCAGTTATTTGCTTTTGCCAGCGGAATTTGGTCGCGTTTTAATTTTGAGGTCATTCCAAGTGTTTTTCATGGTGATTAATAATTGCTAAAATAAGTGTTTTCTTTTACTAAAAAAAACAATTTACCAACATCTTATCTCAGCAATTTTTTAAATTCAATTCTAATGCTGATTCTTAATTTTTTCCAATTGGAAATAATTATTACAAAAAAAAGACTGCTGTTGAAGCAGTCTTCATAAAAATTGTTTTAAAATTATTTTAATAATCGTCGTTATAATAACCTTCGTTTTGGTAATTATTATCGTACGCAAAATATCTTTCGGGATAATGTACCAATTGGAATCCATAATCTGTGTATTCGAAAAACAAATTACCTACCCTAAAATAAAGATAACCGTTTATATAAACTCTTTCGTATCCGGCTGGCAAATAATCAAAAGCCAAGCCAAAAGGCATATCAACTAAAACATAACCTACCCCTCTGTGGTAATTAAAAAAGTGGCCATTGTAACTATAATACCTGCGATGGTTATGAACAAATACATGTGGATTGTAAATAAATTTACGAATTACATGCCCAAAAAAACTGTGCCGGTAATAATGCTTGTGAAACCTGTAAGAATACGGATTGTAGCCGTAGTAATAGTCTTGCCAGCTATTGTGATTCCATCTGTATCTTTCCCAACTTCTGTCCCAATGCGAGTATTTATTATGATTATAGTTGTTATAAAACTTATACGAATTATAGTTATAGTTCATTTTTTTTGATCGATAATTACCCGACCATGCTTTGTTACTTCCTCTATAATTTTTATTTGGTGTATAGCGTCGGTCATTATTATCGAGCCTGTATTTAGTCCTCGCATTAGCACTTACCGAATTTGTTCTTCTACTACTATTTGTTGAAACTGCAGCCCGGGTTTTACTATTTGAAGACCGGTTTGAAACACGATCTGAATTGGAAGATGTTTTTCCTCTACTTGCATAAACCTTTTCCTGATTTTTTCGAGTAGCAGAATTTGTAACTCTACCGCTTCTATTATTCGAATTGCTATTATAACTTTCTCTATTTGTGTTAGATGTCCTTGGCGAAGTAACTTTTCTACTATTATTCGGAACATTTTTTCGAGTAGCAACTTTACTGTTTGAACTTCTATTTGTGCTACGACTTGTAACAGGCTTAGAGT
>Ga0307989_1001222_pt1 | contig 14322 bp, 8 predicted proteins | sample EllFjometagen185_FD_203164 | JGI IMG/M metagenome (GOLD analysis project Ga0307989, IMG submission 203164) | Marine microbial communities from Ellis Fjord, Antarctic Ocean - #185 | ecosystem: Environmental > Aquatic > Marine > Unclassified | place: Southern Ocean | collected 2014-10-08
GATTGCATAATTCACTTTATAACAGTCATTTAAAGTATCACGAATATATTTTCAATCAATATATTACTTCTTAATATTTTAAAATGGACATTTTTTTCTGTCCATTTTTTTTGTTTCAACAATGCAAATACTATGTTAAGTAATATTGTATTTAAAAAATATTAATCAAAACTCAAATATTTTCATTGGCAAAATTTGAGGTTTATAAGCATGCGTGGCCATTTATAATATAGTGTCGAATTATAGAAAAACCATCATTAGAACTACGAATTCTTAAGTCTCTGAGAAATACATAGAATTCGTCAGCGTACAATTAAAATAATTTATAAAACGCTGACAATTGCATGAAACATTATTTTAGTACAGTTATCCAGATTAGCATGATTAAAAACGTAGGCTTTGTGCGTTCTATTTACCTGAGTGGATTAACGAAGACAAGCGAAGAATGAGCGCAGACATAATATTTAATTATAGGAAAAACATTTTGCCCGAATTACTTTTACATAAAATCGTACCGTTATTGGACTAAAGCTGTGATAACTGATTTTATATAAACCAGCAAAGTTGGACTAAATAAGTATTTAAATTATTTTATCATAAAATCGTACCGTTATCGGACTAAAGCCGCGATAACTGATTCTATGATAAATCCGGCAAATATGCCGGATACATAATTCAAATACGTTTGTCCTATAATTGATATTAAGTTAAATAGAATATATATAGAAAAAGGAGAGTGTTTGCCCTCCTTTTCGTAAATGATTTATCTTCCTAATTTTTCAAGAATAGCATTGTATTTATCCATTTGCTTTAATCGATAATATAAATTTTGAAGAGATTCTAAGGTCATTATATCATCTCCTTTTAATTCATTGCACTTCTCCATATATGGCACCGATTTTTCCCACCAAATGTCAGCTTTCTTAGTTTCAGCTGTATATTTCTCATTATCGTTTGCAGGAACAGCATTTGCAACTTCAATTTGCATAACTCCCTTGTTATAATATAATGCACCGAGATTATAATTCGCATCGAAATAATTCTCGTCAATTTCTATTGCTTCTTTATATGTTTTTATTGCATTATCCTCATCTCCCATAGTTTCGTATAAAGTACCTTGAGCAAAATAATAAGTTGTATTTTCTGGATCCTGTGCAATGGCCATTTCCAAATATTTCATTGCATCGTCAGTTTTTTCCAGATCCAAATAAATTTGAATTAAACTTGTTAAAACTCCATTGTCCTCAGGATATTTCTCAAAACCTTCTTTCAACGTTTCTAATGCACCAACCGTATCATTATTGAATTGATATGAATTTGCAATTAAACTATAAGTACGAGCTCCATTATAACCGTGTTTGGCGGCTTCGCTATAATATTTTATGGCTTTTTCGTAGTTTTCAGCATTTTGCGCAGCCAAACCCGAGTTAAACAAAATTACAGTATCAACCGCTTCCGGATTATCTGCTTTTACAATTTCAATTTCCTGAATTTCAAGAATTTGCTCGAATGAACTTAGAGCTTTACTGTAATTTTCGTCCTGGAATGCTTTAACTGCTTGATTGGTTAAATCATTAGTTAATAAAGTTAACTTAATTTTTATGCTTTTACTGAATTTGTCTTTTACATCCAATTCCATTGCTTTTTTGTAGGAATCGAAGGCAATTGTTAAAGGGTCATTGCTAAGTTTTTTAATTGCTTCTTCGCTTGAAGCAAAAATTGCCTGATAAATTTCACCTCTAACTTCCCATGTTTTTGCCCATGGAATAGATTTTTCTGCTTTTTCATTTGTAGGATCTACTGCCTGTTCAATAGCTTCAAATGCTTTATCTAACTTTCCAGTGTCTTTCAGATTTTGCGCACTAGTTACTTTCCCTTTTTGGGCAAAAGCTCCAGAAACAGCAAAAACAAAGGCTAGTAAAATAATTGTCTTTTTCATCGTATATAATTTAATAATTAATTTTTTATGCAAAAATAAATGTTTTATACTTTTATTCAACTATGAATTACAAAATTAAACTATTTATTTTTATTCTAAGTTATTGTTTTCATCTTCAATTTCATCACCGTTAACATCTTTATCCTCAAGATCATCATTGGCCTCTTCAATGCTTACCCGGGCAACTGAAGCAATTCTGTCATCTCCCTTAAGATTTATGACTCTAACTCCCTGAGTTGCTCTGCCTAAAACAGAAATTGTGTTAACCGCAAGTCTAATGGTTAGTCCGTTATGTGTTATAATCATTAGATCATTTTCGTTCGAAACACTTTTCATCGCAATTAACTTGCCTGTTTTTTCAGTAATGTTTATGGTTTTTACACCTTTACCACCGCGGTTAGTAATTCTGTAATCACCAATTTTAGAACGTTTTCCATACCCATTTTCAGATATTACCAAAATGTCTTCGTTTTCGTCATTTACACAAACCATGCCAATAACTTCATCCTTGTCGCTTCCAAGTCTAACACCACGAACACCCGATGCAGTTCTACCAATGGAACGCACTATACTTTCATTAAAACGAATTGCCTTACCCGAACGCACAGCTAACATTATTTCGCTAGTACCATTTGTTAATCGGGCTTCCAGCAACTTATCTCCATCTTTAATTGTAATTGCATTTACCCCATTTTGTCGTGGTCGCGAATAGGCTTCGAGTTTTGTTTTTTTAATTATACCTTTTTTAGTTGCAAGAATAATATAATTGTTATTAATGAATTCCTGGTCGGTTAACGTTTTTACATTTATAAATGTTAGCACTTTATCTTCAGATACAATATTTAATACATTTTGAATTGCTCGTCCTTTTGAAACTCTGGTTCCTTCCGGAATCTGATATACTTTCAACCAGAAACATTTTCCTTTTTCGGTAAAAAGAAGCAAAGTATTGTGCATTGAAGCAATAAAAATATGTTCCAGGAAATCCTCGTCACGAGTGGTACTTCCTTTAGCGCCAACTCCTCCCCTTCCTTGTGTGCGAAATTCTGTGAGTGGCGTTCTTTTAATGTAACCCAAATGCGAGATGGTAATAACCATGTCTTCGTCGGCATAAAAATCTTCAGGATTGAACTCTTCAGCATTTGGAACCACTTCGGTTCTTCTTTCATCACCAAATTTGGCCTTTATTTCCAAAAGTTCATCCTTAATAATTTCCATTCGCAACGTAACTTCCGACAGAATTTTCTTGAGCTGTTCAATTTGCTTCATAAGTTCTTCGTATTCCTTATGAAGTTTATTTTGTTCAAGTCCGGTTAATTGTCTCAACCTCATTTCAACAATTGCACGAGCTTGAATTTCGGATAACTCAAATCGGACAATTAATTTTTCTCTGGCTTCATCTGGTGTCGATGATGCCCGAATAATAGAAATTACTTCATCGATATTGTCACTGGCAATTATTAATCCTTCCAAAATATGAGCTCGCTTTTCAGCTTGCTCCAATTCGTATTGTGTTCTCCTGGTAACCACATCGTGGCGGTGTTCAACAAAATACCGAATTAAGTCTTTTAAATTTAAAATTTTAGGCCTTCCGTTTACCAAGGCAATATTATTTACACTAAATGAAGTTTGAAGTGCAGTATATTTGTACAATTTATTTAAAACAACGTTGCTCATCGCATCGCGTTTTATATCGTAAACAACTCTCATACCGTCTCTATCCGATTCGTCGTTTACATTTGAAATACCTTCAATTTTTTTATCGTTAACCAGATCAGCAGTTTTTTGAATCATATCTGCCCGGTTTACCATGTATGGAATTTCGGTAACTACAATTTTTTCCCTGCCACCTTCATTTTCAATGTGGGCTTTAGCTCGAACCATAATTCTTCCCCTACCCGTTTCAAAAGCATCTTGAACTCCCTGATATCCATAAATTATTCCACCTGTCGGAAAATCAGGTGCAACAATTATTTTAATTAAATCCTGAATATCTATTTCATTATCATCAATATATGCAATTGCTGCATCAATTGTGTCTGATAAATTGTGGGGTGGCATATTTGTCGCCATCCCAACCGCAATACCCGATGCACCATTAACCAATAATTGCGGTATTCTTGTTGGCATCACTGTTGGCTCGTTTAACGATTCATCAAAATTAGGTTGAAAATCAACCGTCTTTTTATCTAAATCGGCTAATGTTTGCTCTGCAATTTTTGCCAATCTTGCCTCGGTATAACGCATTGCCGCCGGACTATCACCATCAACAGACCCAAAGTTCCCCTGACCGTCGATCATTGGATACCTTAATGACCACTCTTGTGCCATTCGAACCATTGCAAAATAAACCGACGAGTCGCCGTGTGGATGGTATTTACCTAAAACTTCACCAACTATTCTTGCCGATTTTTTATATCCCTTATTAGAGAACATTCCGAGCTCATTCATTCCGAACAATACACGGCGATGAACCGGCTTTAAACCATCACGAACATCGGGTAATGCACGCGAAACAATTACTGACATGGAATAATCGATATATGCAGACTTCATCTGCTCTTCAATATTTATTCTGATAATCTTTTCACCTTCAATCATTTATATCTCCTTTTAAACTTGTTTTTTTCATTAAAAAAATGACTCACAAAAATAGTAAAATCATCTGTCAAAAGAATACTTTTTTAGGTGATTTAACACCATGGTAATAAGTAGTTATTAACATTTCAACTGTCAATAATTCAGACAAAAATTATCTGTTTTGATAACTTCTGCCAAAACACCGAAATTCGCTGTAGTTTTTTGTTTAATTTTATGTTTCAACTTTTAGGAACAATATTTGTTTATTAAACCTAAGAAATTATTTTTATTAGAATATGGATTCACAGTTTTCACCAAGGATTAAGGATATTATTGGATATAGCCGCGAAGAGGCAATTAGGTTGGGTAATAATTTTATTGGGCAGGAACACCTGTTTCTCGGAATTTTACGCGATGGAGAAGGAATTGCCACAGATATTATTGAAAACTTAGGTGTTGATTTGATAGAGCTCAAGCAATTAATTGAGAAAAAAATCAGGACTGACAAAGAGGTAAATCAAAAAGTTGATGTAATTATGCTAAAATCGGCTGAAAAGACATTGAAATTAATTTATCTCGAAGCTCGAGCTTTTAAAAGTACTACTGTAAATAGTGGACATCTTTTATTAGCAATATTAAAAGATAGCGAAAACATAATTACTCAGTTATTAACAGAATTTGGGGTAAATTATTATGTGGTAAAAACTCGGTTAAAAGATTATAAAGAGCTTGAGAATAAATCAGACTTTCCTGAAAGTGAAGATGATGATCAGGATGAATCTTTTTCTAAAGGTCCTTCAGGACAAGCCGGGCCTAAAAAAAGTTCACCCACAAAGTCTGATACTCCGGTATTAGATAATTTCGGTATCGACATTACCATTTTGGCAGAAGAGAATAGTTTGGATCCGATTGTTGGTCGCGAAAACGAAATTGAAAGATTAGCACAGATTTTAAGTAGAAGAAAAAAGAATAATCCAATATTAATTGGTGAGCCGGGTGTGGGAAAATCGGCAATTGCAGAAGGTCTGGCCATTCGTATTGTCAGTAAAACAGTATCACGAATTCTTTTTAACAAGCGTGTTGTTAGTTTAGATATTGCATCGATTGTAGCAGGAACAAAATATCGTGGCCAGTTTGAAGAAAGGATGAAAGCCATTTTAAATGAGCTTTCGAAAGTAAATAATGTTATTTTGTTTATCGACGAAATACATACAATTGTTGGGGCAGGCGGAGCAACCGGGTCTTTAGACGCCGCAAATATGTTAAAACCAGCTTTGGCACGTGGCGATATTCAATGCATTGGTGCTACCACTTTGGACGAATATAGACAGCACATTGAAAAGGACGGCGCATTAGAAAGACGTTTTCAAAAAATTATGGTAGAACCTACAACAGTTGACGAAACTATTGAGATTCTTAACAACATTAAGATTAGGTACGAAGATCATCATAATGTTGAATACACGCCAGAAGCAATTGAGGCTTGTGTAAAACTAACATCGAGGTACATTACCGACCGTTATTTGCCAGACAAAGCCATTGATGCTTTGGATGAAGTTGGTTCAAGAGTTCACATTTTAAATATAAATGTTCCTGAAAAGATTTTAAAACTTGAAGTACAGATTGAAAAAATTAAAGACGATAAAATAAGCGCTGTAAAAAGTCAGGATTTTGAACAGGCAGCAAGTTACAGGGATAAAGAAAAAAATCTGTTGCAACTTTTAGACGACGAAAAGGAAAAATGGGAAAAGGAATTGGTGAATCATCGCGAGATTGTTAACGATGACAAAGTAGCCGAAGTTGTAGCAATGATGTCTGGAGTACCTGTTCAAAGAATTGCGCAGGCAGAAAGCAAGCGACTGATGAATATGGGTGCCGATTTGAAAGGTAAAGTAATTGGACAGGAGGAAGCAATATCGAAAATTGTTAAAGCCATTCAACGAAATCGTGCCGGATTAAAAGATCCGAACCGCCCTATTGGTTCATTCATTTTTTTGGGACCAACCGGTGTGGGAAAAACACAATTGGCAAAAGTTCTTGCAACTCAATTATTTGATAGTTTAGACTCGTTAATACGAGTAGATATGAGCGAGTACATGGAGAAATTTTCAGTATCGAGAATGGTTGGAGCTCCTCCCGGATATGTTGGTTACGAGGAAGGTGGGCAACTTACCGAGAAAGTTCGTAGAAAACCTTATTCAGTAATTTTGTTAGATGAAATAGAAAAAGCACATCCCGATGTTTTCCATTTATTGCTTCAATTGCTCGATGAAGGTGTTTTAACTGATAGTTTAGGCCGTCGTGTTGATTTTAAAAACACGATAATTATTATGACTTCTAATATTGGTTCGCGCCAATTAAAGGATTTCGCCAGAGGTGTTGGATTTTCGAATAACCAATCGGCGGATCAGGAAAACGAGCACGCTAAATACATAGTACAAAAAGCGCTGAAAAAAGCATTCGCTCCCGAGTTTCTAAATAGAATTGATGATGTTGTTATGTTTAATAAATTGGAAAAGAAACATATTCATAAAATTATAGATATTGAAATAGAGGATTTATATAAACGTGTTGAATCTCTGAATTATAAATTGAAAATTTCGTCGGCGGCTAAAGATTTTATTGCAGAAAAAGGTTATGATCCTCAGTTCGGAGCCAGACCTCTTAAAAGAGCCATTCAAAAATATTTGGAAGATGAAATGGCTGAAATAATAATTAAAGCTTCTATTGAACAGGGAGATACCATTTCGGTTGGATTTGATAAGAAAAATCAAAAACTTTTGATGCGAATATTAACAAATAAAAAAGAAATAAGTAAATAGTTGATATCATTGTAAATGAAAAGCCTGTTTCTAACAGGCTTTTTTTATACCTCATATTTAATTACCATCAATGTAATATCATCAGTTTGCTTCGATTCTCCTTTGAATAAATCCAGACTTTTCTCAATACTATCAATTAATATTTCTGGCTCGCTATTCACCAGGTGTCGCAGATTTTCAACAAATCTTTCATTTCCAAAGCGAATCCTATTTTCGTTAAGCAATTCGGTAACTCCGTCGGTGTAGAGTACAATTGAATCGCCCTTTTCCAATTTAATAGTTGAAAAAGCGTATTGTTTATTTGGATATAAACCAAGTGGTAAACCGTGTGGCTGCGACAATTCAATAATCTCTCCATTTAATTTTAAAATATATGTGGGAGTATGGGCAGCATTACAAAAATTTAAATCGCCGGTTTTTAAATTTAAAACACCTAAAAATAAAGTTAGAAAGAATTGATGAGCGTTGTTTGTGTATAATTCGTTATTCGCTTTTTTTACAATTTTATTGGCTTCGGTTAATTTTGCATTACTCTTAATTATTGTTTGAGCGATACTCATAAAAAAAGCAGCCGGAACACCTTTTCCCGAAACATCACCCATTGTAAATATTAGGTTTTCGTCGTCTAATAAAAAGTAATCGAATAAATCGCCACTTACTATTCGGGCAGGTTTATATATAGCGTGTAAATTAATTTCTTTTCTTTCTGAGATTACTGAAAAATCGGACTTAATTAAACTTCGTTGAATTTCCGATGCCTCTATCAAATCTTCCATTCGACGCTGATTACTCTTTTCATCTTGAGACTTTTGCAGTCTGAATTTTTTATACCAGGATTTTAAATAGTTTAGACTTTCCGATACTTGTTCAACCTCATTTAAAGTATTAATGTCAGCCTCCCCCGAAAGATTACTAAATCTTTTTAGCTGTGTAGTAACAGTGTTTAATGGTTCTATCAGCAGATTAGTTATGTAGCTAATAATAAGGTATATAATCAATATTCCAATAACAGCGAAAAAAAGCATTCGTAAGGTTGCTAAATACAAAGGGGCAAATAATTCGTTGTAGGGCATTCCAATAACCAGAGTCCAGTCTATTTCGTCGAGCTGTGTATAATACCCCAAATGTTTTTCCTCGTTTCTAAATTTCGGATAGGCAACTAAAGTGCCCGACAGACCTTTGTTTAGTACTTCTCTAAAATCAGTTTTTTTCTTATTATATACATCGTCTGATATAGAATGTATAGATTTATTAAATATCCAATCTTTATTTGGATGTGTCAGATAGAGTCCATCTTTCGATAGTAGAAAAGCAAATCCATTTTCGCGTATTTTAATTTTATTTATTGCATTATTTAATTCAAGCAACGATAATTCACAAATAACCTCACCAACAACCATACTGTTTCCTTCGAAATTTAATTCAATAGGAGAACAATAAGGAACTATCATATTTCCATTTTTAGCACATTGTACTGCATCGATCCATCCACATTTGCCAGTAAATTTATTTTCATCCGGAGTTTTGTTTTCATTCAAACAATGACCAATTTCTTCATTTCGTTCTGTAAAAAAGATTGAATCTTGTTTTCTAAAAGCAAAATAGTTATGAAAAGTGATGTCTTGAACTACGGTATCTATTGTTACATGAATGGCATTTAAAAACGAATATTTCTTCAATAATTCGGATATAAGTAATTCTGGTTCATCGTGTTGTGCGTAAAAAATAATTTGGTTTGAAATATTTGAAGCAATTTCTTCCGTAGCAACTAATTGTTTTCCTATTTGCAAACTTACCTCCGAACTTAATCCAATAGCTTCATTTTCAATACTCTCTGTAATACCTCTACTATTATATAAAAAGGAGATAACTATAAAAGCAATAAAAACACTAATTACTGCAATTGAAATGTAAATACTTAAACGGTAAGCAATTGATTTGTTCAACATTCTTTTAATTTTTCCCTCTCAATTAGCTACAATTTAATATATTTTTTTTTGATTATCACTGATAATTCAACATTTTTTAGCACTTTTTAAATCTGAAAATTTAAAGAACAGAACTTTTAAATTGGCTCTTCTAAAACGAAACCATTATTAGTTTACATTTGTAACCTACCTCTGTAGTGCAGTGTTAAAGGCTATTTTGAGTTTAATCAGAAATTACTTCTTGTAAATAATCGCTATTTTAACCACTTTCTTGTACCCTTGAATTTACACGAATAGCTGGCTTTTTCGGATGCCTTTTTAATGGCTAATTCGAAACTGCCTGTTTGTAAATAATAATAACAAAAGGTTCCGTGTAAAAAATCACCTGCTCCAAGTGTATCCATTACTTCTGTTTTTTCGATAGCGATTTCACCTCTTTTGTATTGAAAGAAAAGAATACTCTCTCCTCCCCGAGTTATGGCCATTTTATTCACTTTGGTTTTCAAAATGAATTGAAACACTTCATCTGAATTATTGCAATTGGGTGGATAAAAATCGTTTGAACAAATGGCTACATCAGCAAAATTTAATAGCTGCTCGTATTGTGGTTTCCAACTTCCGCAATCGAGTACTACCGGAATTCCTTTGTCTTTTGCAATTCTGGCACATTCCACGCTAAATTCCGGATAAAAACCATCGAGTAATATTATTTGCGGATCAAGCTTTTTAAATAGCTCTACCGGTGTAATTTCAGTTTGGATGGAATTGGGATTATGGGTAAAAATGTTTCGTTCTCCATTATTTGAAGTAATTACAGAGGCAATTACAGGATTCACTTTTTGATTTTCTACTAAATCGAAATGTTTGATATTTACGTTTTCAAAATCGTCATTCAGATATTTTTTAAATGAATTAACGCCAAATGCCGTTGCTAAAAACGCACTGTTATTTAAATGCGAAAATGCAACTGCTGCATTTGTTGCCGGTCCTCCAATAAAAATGTCTGGAGATTTGGTCTTTATTTTCTTATTTGAAATAGGAAACTCATCGACAAAATACTGAATGTCGATAGTTGTTAATCCAATAAAAAGTGCTTTGTATTTCATAAAAAAAGCTGCCTAAAATTTCCGGACAGCTAAATTATCTTCATTTCAATAATAATCAAATCTCAATTCAATAACTAATCAGTTTCTAAGTATTCATTGCACCGCAAACGGTAATAACCTGTCCGCTTACGTACGACGATAACTCGGAGGCTAAAAATGTTGCAACCCCTGCTACTTCTTCGGGTGTTCCACCACGTTTTAAAGGAATTGTTGCTTCCCAGGCCTTTCGTGCATCTTCAGGAATTTTAGCTGTCATTTCGGTAATAATAAAACCGGGGGCAATTGCATTCGAGCGAATTCCCCGAGAACCCAATTCACGTGCAACCGATTTTGTAAAGCCAATAATTCCCGCTTTCGAAGCCGAATAATTTGCCTGACCGGCATTTCCACTAACACCAACAACTGAACTCATGTTAATAATTGAACCGGAACGTTGTTTTAGCATTGTTCTTTGCGCTGCTTTGGTGAAATTAAAAACCGATTTCAGGTTTACATTAATAACTGCGTCCCACTGATCTTCCGTCATTCGCATCAACAAAGTATCCTTTGTAATACCTGCATTGTTTACCAATGCATCAATGCCGCCAAAATCTTTAACTATTTCGGCTACTACTTTATCGGTGTCGTCAAAATTACTTGCATCCGATGCGTAACCTTTTGCTTTTACTCCAAAAGCCAATAATTCCGACTCTGTTGCTTTCATATTTTCATCTTCAAAAAGGTCGGTAAATGCCACGTTACAACCTTCTTGTGCAAATTTAATTGCAATTGCTTTTCCAATTCCCCGTGAAGCTCCGGTAATAATTGCTGTTTTTCCTTCAAGCAGTTTCATATAATATTTGTTTAAGTTTTTTTAATAGAATGCGCAAATATACTTTTTATTCAGTTTTATTAAAAAATTTGATTGTTAGATTGGTCGTTTTACGTTGCGATGCAAATTCAAAGCTAAAAGCTTCAAACTTTTGGTTGAATTTTTCAAAACAACTTTTCAGCTAATTTTGTTAAAATGCCCCCTACCTTTCCTTTTAAATGAATATCTGTTATTTGCTTGGTGAACATTGATTCTTCCGGATTAATTTCGATAATAGTGGCTCCGTTTTGTTTTGCAGTTTGTGGAACATGCGAGGCTGGCATTACTTCACCGGTAGAACCAATTATCAGGCAGACTTCTGCTTTCTCAGCATCGGCAAATGAATTAGAATAGGCTTCGGGAGGAATACCTTCGCCAAAAAATATAAAATCGGGTTTTAGAATTTCCCCGTCATTTATACATTTTGGAGGAATATTTTTAAAATCTATTTCGTTTGCACTGTACGTTTTTCCACATTTTAAACAAATAAGTTTTTTTGAATTTCCATGAAATTCATGAACAATCTTACTTCCCGCTTCCTGGTGTAAATTGTCGATATTCTGTGTAATTATTGAATTTAACAATCCTTGTGTTTCCATCTGAGCCAAGACTTTATGAGCTTCATTTGGCTTGGCATCCGCAAAAAAATCATAAAATATTTCTCGGATATAATACCAGCATTTTTCTGAGTTTTCGAGATAATACTCTAAATCTAAAACCTCGGGATTGTATTTATTCCAAAGTCCATGTTCGCCCCGAAATGGTGGAATACCACTCTCCACAGATATTCCTGCACCAGTAAAAGCAATGGTATATTTTGATTTTTTGAGTTCAGCAATTGTAAAGTCTATTAAAGATTGCATTTGTTTCTATTTTCTGTAAATTCTTAAAACATAAAAGTTACTACTTTTTTATTTTTCGTGCAATTACCAAAATCTCCTGGTCAGAATTAAAAACGCTCAACAATCTTCTAAATATTCGGTTTAGAAAAAATTCAAAAGAAAAGAATCGTTTTGTGAAAATTGGATAGTTTTCCTGCACAACTTCAAATCCGGCCTCATTTAAAAGTTGTTTTAAATTTGAATAATTAAAATAGACATAATGTTCCGGACCAACTCCATTCATGCTATAAAACCTATGCTTCGAATTGTATTTTACTGCTCGATTGTATTTTGAATTTGGCACTAAAATCTGTATTAAACCATTATCTTCCAATAAATCGTAACAATCTTTCAGCGTTAGGTAAGGATCCTCAAAGTGCTCCAATACATGTTGCATAAAAATAAGATCATACTTGTAATCGTTTTGTTTCAAATCATCAAGCGATAAATTTTGCGCATTTAATCCCAGTTTTTTGCACGTTTCTATGGCATAATTACTGATATCTATTCCGAGGTGCTGAATATTTCTGTTTTTTGCTGCTTCAAGTGTGTAACCAATAGAACAACCAATTTCAAGCAAAGTATCAACTTTTTGTCGATGCAAGCGAGACATATCAATTAACCACCCGGATTTTTTTACTTTATGTTTTCTTTTCTTTCCGTATTTTTTCGAATCGAAATAAACCTGTTCATAAGATTTACTAATTTGAAATGAATCCTCTGATCTCCAGATAATTCCACAGTCACCACACAGATCAAATCCCAATTCCCCATCTTGTGAATAACGTGAAATATTTTTACCGCTGCACCCTAATTGCTCTTTGCATTTATGCATTTAACTTGTTTTATAAGTACTCTGTTTTCTTCAAAAGTTTTTAAATATGGATAATTTTTTACCTATGTACAAAATAATAAAAATAAGCCCCAAGTAAAAACTAAATATTTAAATTTGCAAAATGCTTGATCAAACAACAATTTGTGCAATTTCGACGTCTCCGGGAATTGGGGCAATTTCAATTATTCGGCTTTCGGGGAGTAATGCAGTTAGTATTGCTGACAAAATTTTTGAGAGCCCCAAGAAAGTGAAAAAACTTGTGGAGCAGCCTGCAAATACCATTCATTTTGGTCAAATTATTTCTAACAACGAGATTATTGATGAAGTTATAGTTAGTATTTTTAGAGCTCCGCATTCGTTTACCGGAGAGAATAGTATTGAAATTGCATGTCATGGTTCCATTTACATTCAGCAAAAAATACTCGAAATTTTAGTGGAAAATGGTGCGAGGTTAGCGCAGCCGGGAGAATATACACAACGTGCATTTTTAAATGGAAAGATGGATTTGTCGCAGGCAGAAGCTGTGGCCGATGTTATTTCATCATCGAATGCTGCAGCCCATAAATTGGCATTGAATCAAATGAGAGGTGGTTTTTCAAAGGAAATTCGTGATTTGCGTGATCAGCTACTTCACTTTACTGCAATGGTTGAATTAGAACTCGATTTTGCGGAAGAAGAGGTTGAATTTGCAGATAGAACTGCACTTCGAAACTTAACTGAAAAAATAGAACGTTTAATTAGAAAACTAAAGGATTCTTTCAAGTTGGGAAATGCCATTAAGAATGGAATCCCGGTAGCTATTATTGGTGAAACAAATGTGGGTAAATCAACTTTGCTAAATGCATTGTTAAATGAAGACAAAGCAATCGTTTCACATATTCATGGAACCACACGCGATGTAATAGAGGATGTTGTAAATATTCATGGAACAGTTTTTCGTTTTTTCGACACTGCCGGTATTCGCGAAACCGACGACCACATTGAAAATCTTGGTATTGAGCGAAGTTACAGCAAATTGGAATTAGCTACAATAGTTTTACTGGTAGTAGATATGGAGAACCCCTACCCGATTGTTAAAGGCAGAATCGACAAAATCAGAAAACGGATTTCAAAGGGGCAACTATTAATTGTGGTGGCAAATAAAATAGATTCGGGATTGCCTAAAACCATCCAACAAGTTGAGGGTATAGATTTTACCGATAATGAAAAACTTGTTTTTATTGCGGCCAAACAAAAGAAAAATCTAAATAAACTAATTGATTTTATGGTTCATGCAGTAAATTTTGATGCGGCAAATCAGGAAGATATTATTGTTACAAACGCCCGTCATTTTGAAATTCTTAAAAATGCCCACGAATCAATATTACGAGTTTTAAACGGT
>Ga0307989_1001223_pt1 | contig 14321 bp, 11 predicted proteins | sample EllFjometagen185_FD_203164 | JGI IMG/M metagenome (GOLD analysis project Ga0307989, IMG submission 203164) | Marine microbial communities from Ellis Fjord, Antarctic Ocean - #185 | ecosystem: Environmental > Aquatic > Marine > Unclassified | place: Southern Ocean | collected 2014-10-08
TTCATCAAAAACAAACTCCAAATCAACTCCTTCAGAAAACCCACTATAAACAAGCTCATAATAAGAAGGCACTTCTTCTCTATGAGATGACGGGTCTCCAACATAAAAGTTATTAATAGTTCCAGTAGATGAACGCCCCTCAAGTACAACTTCCCCATCAATCCCAACAAACTCCTCAACATACTTATCCACAAATTCCATTCCCTTATTTCCAAAACAAACATACGCCACAGAATCACCCACATAGTACTCACAATCAGCTCTCTCAATCTGCCCATCATTATGATAGAAAAAAGGTTGCCCCAAAGAATTTCGAATTTCTTCAGAAGTATATTGAGGACCCTCGCCTACTTCATTCACAGACTCTTCTGCCTCCTCTTGAGAAAAAACACCAACACAACTTGTTAGCAAAAATACGAGAGATAATGAGGCTATAATTTTCCGGAACAAATTCGGCATAATTAACAATTAAACAATCATACAATTATACCAAAAAAAAAACCTTTTTTCAACCCCCTGATCATCAAAAGACCCTCTAAGCACAAAGCCCAGCCAAACCTGTCACAAAACCTTCGCCAAGTCTGCAGCCATCACCTTACAAGCCTCCGCTGCAGCTTTACCAAAATCCTTGTCCTCATACCCAGCACCTTCCTTCATATATGCAAAGATAATGCCCCTAGATGAGTTTACCACCGCTCCAAGGCCATCTTTGTTAAAACATGGCGCCACGTCCTTGGCTCCCCCACCTTGAGCACCGTAACCCGGCACCAGGAAGTAAGCATGAGGCATAATCGCACGCAATTTCTTGGCCTGCGCAGGATAAGTCGCACCAACAACTGCTCCAACACAACTATATCCAGATTCACCGATCTCGTCCGCTCCCCAACTATCTACATAGTGACCCATTATTTCGTACAAAGGTTTCGCCTCCTTTTCTTTCGCAACTTCGTCATACACAAACAAATCCTGCAATTCTCCAGAAGAAGGATTCGAAGTCTTCACAAGAACAAAAATTCCTTTTCCATCATTAGCTGCAACCTTTATAAAAGGCTTCACACCATCAGCTCCCAAATATCCGTTCACAGTCACAGAATCCGCATCAAAAACTCTAACAGACTCATCCTCAACTTTCGTCTCTCCCAAATACGCCTCGGCATACGCCTCGGCAGTCGAACCAATATCATTTCGTTTCACATCAGCAATTGTCACCAATCCTTTCTCATGAGCGTAATCAATAGTCTCTTCATAAACACGCATCCCTTCCGCACCAAATATCTCATAAAAAGCGACTTGAGGTTTCACAACAGGTACAATATCAGCCACCGCATCAATAATCCCTTTGTTGAAAGCAAGCAAAGCTTCCGCCGCCGCCCTCAAAGGATTCCCCTGATTTCCTGAAGCTTCAAAAGCATGCTTCCGAATAAATTCAGGTATCTTATCAAGTCGTGGATCCAGTCCAACACAAATAGGATTCCCTTTTTTCTTTATAGCTTCGACCATTCGATCTGCGAAATGTTTTTGCATTTTCAAGTTTTGTTAATTTCTTTTTGTTAATACGGCCCGCACCTCCTTTGAGCTCCGGTCGCATCATATCTCAATCAAGCCCACAAAGGCAAAATTTAATTCTTTCCTTTTCCTGCCTTCCCACTTTTTCTCCTCCCTCCTCTTTGCTTCCCTACTCTAGCGTTCCTTGTTGGAGCTACTTCCTCTCCTTCCACAGGAGCTTTTTTCACAGAAACCATTCCAGCCTTCAACCCAACCCTCTCAAACACAGCCATCCAACCATCTATAAAAGCAGGATATTTCTCAGCATCCATCTGCCCAATAGCAGAAACTATATCCATCTTTCCTTGAGCAGGATCATAACCCTTCTCAACAAAATATTCAGAAACAGCAGCTTTCAGTTGGCCAAGCCTCTTTCTTCCTTTGATTTCAAACCGATCAAGGCACCCTAAAGCCTGAGCAGAAGGAACAATTTTTTCCTCCCATAAAACTTTAATAGCATCAACAAATTCAGGAACACGATTTTCTTGAGCATCAAGAACTTTATTCAAAGCCAATTTCCCATAAAGCAACAAGACAGACCTATACTCAGGTTCAAAGTCGTCAAAACCCAAATCAGACATCATAAGATCTCTGTCCAAACCTTCCTCTATTCCAATGTCCTTCAAATAAACAGTCAATCTATTCAACAAATCCTGTGAATCAAACAAATTGAGATCAATAGACTCAAGTTCCTTAGGAGTCATCTGGAAAGCAGCATCTGAATTTTCAGGATCAAACCCTCTGTCCAACCGACCTTTTATCCCATTCCAAAGAAGATCAGGTTCATCATAAACATAATCCAACCCCCCATCCTGAATAGACATCTCCATACAATACCTATGCAAATCCAACCTAGCAATAGTTAGAGGATTCATCTTATAAGGCGCAAATCCTTGAGCCTTATATTTGGCATATTCAGTTTTTATATCAAAACCCATCGCCCTATAAACACCAGCAGAGTCCTTCATCATTTCCAAAGCAACATCTGCAGATATTTCAACTTTTCTCAAAACACTATAAGTCCTATACAATTTAGATTGATTAAACTGGAGCATACAATTCATAAAATTCTGAGCAGTATCAATCGAATGTCTCAACATTTCATACAAAGCCCTTTCTTCCTGATATCGAGGAGATCCTTGCCTCCTTACAAACTCCATAACCTTTTGTCTATTGACCTGAGTCCCAGCTTTTCTCATCGAGAGAGCAATTATCTCATCACTAAGTGGAACATCCAGACTAACCATATCTTCCAAAGAACTCCAAATTTCATCAAAAGAATCTTGCAACTCCATAAACGCTCTATAACAATAAGGACTAGCTAATTTCCTAGACAAATCCTCACGACCAGTAACATAAGCCTTTAATTTCTTGTCATTCTCACCTTCTGAACCTGTGATAAGAACAAGCATAGTTTTTTCATTCAATTTGAATCGACCTCTCTCTTCTTCATTACCAAAAAGATCTTCATCGGCCCTAAACCCATCAATTCTTTCAATCAAATCCTTAGCCTCCTCAAAAGTCTCACATTTAGAAGCAATAACAGAGAAAAACGAAATTCCAAAAAGTTCCTCTTTGAATCCCTTTATTTCCAAAAGCCTGTCCAACAAAACAATACATTCATCATAATTCGCACAACCATCAAAAATACGATCCATAGTCATTACCTTCACCAGAGACAACCTAATTCCCTTCATTATTTTGTCGCAATCCCCAGCAAATTTTCTGGTTTCAGCATACTTTGTACTCCTCAAAACCCCTTCAACAAAAGACATAATCTGTTCAAAAGACAAATGAGTATAACTCATAATACCAAGATCTCCAGAAGTCCCAACTCTCAAAACATCAGCCACGTCATCCAAGTACTTACTTCCCCCTGGAACTTGATCAACTAACGCAGTAACATTGCCAATTTTTCGAGATTGTTCAAGCCTCAAAAGCTTCAAATCCTCTGCGGTGATATCAGGCAACGTTTCCAAGTACTCTAAACTAACCTCGTCCTGGCCAGTCCAAAAAGAGCCATAAACACGCTCAAGCCTCTTGGCAGTAACCAAATTATCTTTGAAAAAAGCAGGATCTCTATCCATAAAAGAAGGAGTAACCACCCCATCTTTAGATTGAGCAGCTTGTACACCAGAAACCGCACCTGGCAAAACCACCTGTGCCGCCTGCTCCACCTCGACAAGTTCAGCTCCTTCCTCAATAGCTGGCAGGACACCTCCCTCACCTCCTTGTTCTTCAGCTTTCGCACTCATTCTGCTCAAAATAGTATTAAGTTAATTTTAGGCGCGCAAAAATAACCCAAAACCACAATTCTGTCAACCCCTACTAGACCTTATAGAGCTTTTTAGACAAACCCATGCTTTTCACCCCATCCAGCAGTGTCATCTTTGAAGTCCATCACTACGTCGTGCATCTCCTCAGTAATATCACCCCGTTCTCGAGCCAAAGCTATCAGGTCAGTGAATCCAGTCAGATTCGAAAGCTTCAACCCAGCTTCATCGAACCGAGTAATAGATTTTTGAAGTTCCCAAGATACAATCGCAAAAATGTCAGTCACAAGTCCATTGCTCTCCTTCACAGCCTCCGCCGCCTTCACACTAGAACCTCCAGTAGAGATCAAATCCTCAACGATCAAGACTTTCTGCCCAGACTCAAGATAACCCTCAATCTGTTTCCCAGCCCCGTGCTCTTTTTTCTCAGGACGAATGTAAATCATCGGCAGATCCATTTGTGCCGCAAGAAAAGCCGCCCACGGAATCGCCGCAGTCGCAGTCCCTCCAATCACATCCGGCATATCCATTTCACCATTCTTCACCTTCTCGTGAATCAAATTCTCAAAAGCATTCACAACATCAGTCCTCTCCGCCGGAAAAGAAATCATCTTCCTATTATCACAATAAACTGGTGATTTGATACCTGAAACCCAGCTAAACGGCGGATCAACCTTAACCATAACAGCTTTCTTCTCTAGCAAATTAGTTGCAATCTTTTTTGAAACTTCTGAATTCTCCATAATAAATTATTTATTGAAATATATAAAAACAAAGACCGGCCAAAGACTAACAAAAAATACCAAAAACCGAAAGATCCAAAACAGAAAAGGATTTGCATTACCCCCTACCGAACCACCTTTATCCATTTAGACACAGTCCCCCCAAGAATAACATTCTTCATTTGATGAAATTCAAAACTCATCTCATACATACCAGGTTTATCAGGAGCAACAATCGGAAATTCAAAAACATAAGAATCCCCAGTCTTCAATTCCGCATCCTTCTCAAACTCCAGAGTAGCAAACTTAGAGGCAACAAACGGAAAATTAAACTTCATTGACTCAAAAGCCACTGCCAAAACCCTAGGATCGCCCAACGCTAAAGCAGACTCAGCATTAGGAAGTTTGAAATTTAAAACCAAACCAGAATCAGCAACATATTCACGAGGGATAACCATCTCATAATTGCCAGGAGACAAAACCTCCCACGACCCAACAAAAACATCATCACTGTACACCTCTACAATTTGAGGCTTATTGTCCTTCAGGGGGAAAACATGACTAATTTTACATTCGATCAAAACATCAGAATTCACATCAACCAATGGAATCCTCAAAGAAGCCTCTTTGCCCATGGTCCAATTCCAAGAATCTTCATTAGCACTCCATCCAGACAACCGATAACTATCCGAATTGCCGTCTGTACCAAAACGCAAAGAATATAGAATATCATCCTTCATAGAATCATAGATGTTCAAGAAATAACCACCCATATAACCCATCAAAGCAAATCCTTCATTCTCAACAGTCAATTCTGCCACAGAACTCTCGTTAACACTCACAACTTTGGGCACATCAAGGGCCATAGAGACCTTTTGAAAATCAACTTTTTCATTAAACAAAAGTTGTTTATCTAAAACATCCTGATCCAAAAACGGACTAACATCTTCAACTATTTTTTTCGTCCTTACTTTTTTTTCATACATATCAAGATGATAAACAGTATCTAAAACAGAAGATCTATCAAAAAAATACCGCTCTGGGGTCCCAGCTACAAAAAATTCAGAATTATCCCTGATAAAATCATAATAATCTAGAACCATTTCTTCTTCACCATCACCAAAACATTCATCCATAAAGGAAGGAGGACTAAAAACAACACCAACCCCTCTTTTATTCATCCTAGAATTAAATTCATTTAACAAATCAAGCTTGCTTTGAAAAACAGACCTTTCAAGAGTAACTCCATAACAAGCACAATCTGGAACTTTACCCAACCTACTAGACAAAAGATCCCCATACATATTAACAGAATCACTCGCAGGCAAAACCTTAGGAAGAACCTCGAAATATTTAACACCCAAGGTACTAATAAATTTAGAAAAAGCATTCAAAGAATAATCGTCAGGAAACTCAAAATACTTAACAATCTCAGGATACAAACGCAAAAAACGATACAAATATACCAAAGCATTATTATAATCCTCATATTCAAAAGACAAAATCACAATATCACCACTTTTCACAAGATCAGAATCTAATAAATTTAAATAAGTTTTATATCTATATCCAGCGTTAATAGCCATATTAACAATATTATAGCCAGTTTTATATTTCAAAAGCTCACTATCTATCCCATAAAAAACATTAGACCCTCCAAAAAGAACAATCTTAGGAGACTCAGTGCTCCTCAACAAATCATCTTTAAAATCAATAAAAGTTTTCTGGGGCTGATAATCCCCACCCAAAGGCACAAACCTAATTCCTGAAACTATTAATAGACCCAATATAGAAACAAACAACATGCTTCTTAATACTCTACGAATTATCATACTAATAATTTAAAACTTGAAATATATAAATTCAGAATAACCAAACTGACCAAAAAACAAAATTACCAAAATAACGAAATACAAGAATCCCCATCTCCAAACCAAAGGTAATTGCATTTGAAAATCACCCATTCGAACAATCTTCCTCTGCAAAACATGCAAAATTTCCATAAAAACAATAAAAACAAACAAAGCCTTAAACCAAGCCCCAGACAATCCCAAACTAAGCAAAAACCCCGCCATCACATCAAAATCAGTCACATAAACAACAATTTGCCCAAAATTATCAAACAAATGAGTAACTATATAAAAAGCATCATGAATAGAGTTTGCTCTAAAAAATATCCAGGCAAATACAACCAAATGAAACGTTAAGAAAATCTTAAAACCTTTGAACAAGAAATTCGCCCGGACCTTTGACCAAAATTTAATTTTATCAAAAACCGACCCAATAATATTCTCCGCAAAAAGATAGAAACCGTGTAACAATCCCCAAATAACAAACGTCCAGGCAGCCCCATGCCACAGACCAGTCACGGCAAAAACCACAAATATATTCCGAACTATTTTCCACCTAGCGACCCTGCTCCCACCCAAAGGTATATATAAATAATCCCTAAACCATTGATTCAAAGTCATATGCCACCTTTTCCAAAACTCACGTACAGACTGGGAAAAATACGGCCTATTAAAGTTGTCCGGCAATTCGTAACCAAGTATTTTGGCAACACCTATAGCAATATTAGAATACCCCGAGAAATCACAATAGATCTGAATCGCAAAGAAATATGTCGCAATTATCAATCCCCAACCAGAATAACCAACAGGATTGTCATAAACTTGATTTACCAAAACGGCCAATCTATCAGCTATAACTATCTTTTTGAAGAGCCCCCACAAGACCAGAATCAACCCGTTAACAACTCTTTCATAGTCAAACCGATGCTTCTCGCTAAACTGCGGCAACATTCGCCCAGCCCTAGCTATAGGACCCGCCAATAGCTGAGGGAAAAAAGAAACAAACAAGGCAAGTTTGCCAAAATGTTTTTCCGCTTTAATATCCCCTCTATAGACATCAATAACATAGCCAATGCTCTGAAAAGTATAAAAGGAGATACCAATAGGGAGAAGTAATTTGAAAGACAGCGAGTCATAAGAAGCCCCAAACCATGACCAAATCAAACTCAAGTTGTCATTAAAAAAATCAAAATACTTAAAAATAAACAAAATCCCAAAATTAACAATCAAAGCAAAAACCAAATACTTCTTTTTTGTAGCCTTGGTCTCAGCCTTATCAACAAACACTCCAGCCAAATAAGTAACAAGCGTAGTCACAAAAAGCAGAATCCCATAAACAGGGTTCAAACTCATATAAAAATAATAACTAGCAATCAACAACAAAAACCACCGAAACCTAAATGGAGCTAGAAAATACAAAACAACAACAATCGTGTAAAACCAAAGAAAATCAATAGAGTTGAATAGCATCAAAAAGTGTTTATACTTCAAAAAGAACGAGAATAGTCGGGAAAATATTACGTTACCCTTGTACAAAAAGCAACAGAATAAAACAACACTTTTTCAACCTCGAGCACTATCACAAAACCTACAACTCCCCATTCAAAAAACCTACAATCCTAGAAGTAACTAATTCCCATCTATAATTATTCGTAACATATTCATATCCATTTACAGCAAGTTTTTCTCTCAACAAACAGTCATTTTCCAACAAATTAAAAGCCTCAAGAAAATCATCTTCATTTTCATACCACAAACCTCCATTACTTTTTAAACAATGCCCCTTAAGCACCTCAGACAATCCATTGACTAAAATCATCTTTTTACACAAAAAAGTCTCTAAAAGAATTATTGAAAGACTTTCATATTGGGAAGGATTAATTACAAACTTACTACCCATAATTCCTGCAAATTTATCTTCTTCAGATACAAAACCCAAAGAGATAATAGATTCATTTTTAGGAATATCCATTACTGGTTTCCCCATCACGACAAGCTTAGTTTTAGAATCAAACTCATCTCTATATTTTAAAAAATTATTAAACAATTCACCACACCCTTTAGACCCATCCACACGCCCAACATACAACACATAATCATCAACTCCATATTTACGCTTAAAATCTTCCACATTAATCATTTTGTTAGGCAACTCCACCCCCATTCCCCCTATGACATTAGGTTTTCCTCTTAGATCAAATCTGCTATCTACAAAGCTCTTTTCCTCCTCCGTATTGTAAATCAACCCATCAACTTGATTAAAAACATCATCAAATATTTTCAAATAAATTGGCCTTTCATCGTGAGCCTCTGGAACAAGAAACTTTTTAGATTCAGTAATCAACGGCAAAGAAAAATAAGTTGTAGCGTATAAATAAGTGAAAAATACAAAAAAATCATAATTTCCTTGATTTCCCTCTATATAATCGAGTAATTTCGAAGAAAATGGCCCCTGCTCTTTCATCCATTTTTCCCCTAAACTTTTATCCTCAACAAAGTTAAAGACAATTTCATTTAATTCATTAAACTTTCTAATATTTCTTTCAGAATCCACTGGAAATCTAATAACTTTAACGCCATTAATAACCTCTTCGCCTTTTTCGTACTCATTCTTCCAAGAAAGATAATCGATTGCACAAGTCGTTAAAACTGTAATATCAAAAACATCCTTTAATTTCTCAGCAAATAAACGACATTGCAATTCCGCACCACCATTGACCTCCAATCCATACCTTTGTACTACAAAAACAACTTTTTTCATTTTATTAATTTTAAAATTTGCTTAAATTTTTCTTTAGTTTTATTAATATCAAAATCTTTCAATCTTTCATCCTGGCGAGTAACAACCTTTTTCCTAAATTCATCATCAGATATTAATTCATCCATCTTTTTTGCAACATAATCATATTTTTTATTATCAAAAACAACGCCACCAGCCCCCATTGTCTCAAGAACCGCACCTGCTTTATAAGCAAGAACCGGAACGCCCAAATGGAAACACTCCAATATTGGCACAAAAAAACCTTCATGCTCACTCATTGAGAGAAAAAGATCAGCAGCTTTATAATAAGTAGCAAGATCTTCAAAAGAAACATGCCCCCCAAAAACAACATTAGCTTGAATACCAAGCATCTCAACTAATTTCTTAAGCCTCATCCAATATGTTTCCAAGCCATCATTGCTACCAATCAAAATAAGCCTAGACTTTGGATTAAAATAACGATGATAAACATAAAAAGCCTTAATAATATCCTCTTGGCATTTATTTGGAACAAATCGCCCCACAAAAAGAATATTCTTAATATCACCAACCTTCAGTCTATTCTTTAATTTTTGGTTAACAACATTGTCATATTTTTTAAAATCAACAAAAATCGGCAAAACACCTGTTTTTTCTTCAACAAAACCCATTTTTACCAAATCTCTTCGACTAAAATCCGAATCCCCAACAGCAAAATCAACTTTGTCAGATAAGTCTTTAACTTTAAGCAAACCCTGTTCAAGCAAATTGGCCAAATAATCATTATAACCTCTGAAGTAATCAGCCGGAGTCATATTATGATAAATAATCATCTTTTTACCAGAAAGTTTTTCAAAAAAATCAAAAACACCCCCCCCCATTGAAGCATGAAAAATAAGCAAATTGTCGGGGTTTTCGCGATATTTTGTAAATAAGTTGAAATGCTCTGCCATACGCGGATCCATACACTGAGCATATATTTCCGAATCATATCCAAGCTCTCTCAAAACCTTCTGAATCTCCAACATATCATTAGAAATAGCATCTCCAAAAGACAAATTAGTCCCTAATTGATGAATAGCTCGTCTAACCATTTAAAATATTTAAATAATTTTGCACAACAATAGGCCAGTTAAAATTTTGAACGACATATTCCTTACCATTTTTTGCCATCTGTATTGCTTCAGATTGATGAGTTTCATAATAATGAAGACATTCAAAAAAACTATAATAATCATTATAAAAAAGCCCTCCATTACTTGATAGTACGTGATCTTTTGTTACAGAACAATCACCACTGACAAGAACAGGTCTATCACAGAGCCAACTCTCCATCACAACAATAGAGAAACTTTCATTGTGTGACGGATTACAAAGAAAAAGAGCATCCGCCATAGCATTATGCTTATCTTCTTTTGATAAAAACCCTAAATCAATAATATTAGGATTTTTTGGCAAATCAACTTCTCCAGAACCAATTAAAACTAATTTTAATAAAGATTTTGTTTCTCTTTGAAAACGATCAAAAAAATCAATTAATTCAGGAGTGTTTTTCGTAGAATCCTTACGCCCTGCATAAAGAATGAACTTATCAATATTAAACTTTTCACTAAAAGACCCTCTCTTAAAAACCACATTAGTATCAACCCCCTCCCCTACAACCTTAAATTTATCATTTATTCCAAAAATTTTTTCTGCTAATTCTTTTTCAGAAGGAACATGAAAAAAAACAGACCCAATATCATTAAACATTTTTTTATAAACATCTAAATACGCATAACTTTCATCATGTAAACAAGGAATCAAAACTGATTTTGACTTCACTATGCTTATCCCATCATATGTAGTCCCAAACATATAAGGAATAAAAACAAACCATCTATATTTTTCTTTATTTTCTTCAAGAAAATCATTTAAAGAAATACTTCTAATCATTTCTGAAATATACGTACGTTCTTCCTCCTTAGAAATAGAAAGGTTTGACATTAACTTAGCATTAACCCGATTAAAAGCACCCTCATTACTCTTTTTAACTTTAAATCTTCTCACTACAATATCCATCTCCTTATACTCTCCCTCTTTCCAAAAATTATCATTCCAATTACTATGAAAATCCTTAACACAAGTAGTAATAACCTCTATATCAAAATGACTCTTGAGCCTTTGAATCAAAGCTCTGGTCTCAGACTCCGCCCCACCAGGGATTGATTCTCCAAACCAGGGGGTAACAAAAGCAATTTTATTTTTTTGCAATAATGGCATAATCTTGAGGAGCAAAAAGAAGCTCGTTTAAACGTTCAATATTCTGATTATAGACCCTGTCTTTCACAGTATTCTCTTCAATAATTTGTAATTTATCTTCTTTTTTAAATTCACCAGAAAGGATAAATCCTTCAAATTTAAATCCACATGATTCTACTAAAAACTTAAGCGTTTCTGGATGAACTGGCTTAACATGCGTTGGATCAAGATAAACACTATTTGTAAAAGTTGATAAAGATTTTATATTAATTGTTTCCAAAACAAGAAATTTATCCTTTTGCAACATCCTATAACACAATTCAAGCATCTCTATAATATAATTCATATGCAAATGTTCAACAACTTGAGCTGAAAAAATCCCATCAACAAAATCTGGATTTTCTCGACAAAGTTGTTCATCAAGATACGAGACCACATCCGTCGCCACAACATTCAAGCCCTTTTTTTTGCACTCCGCAACCATCATTGGATCAGTCTCAACCCCAAAAGCACCAACACCATTATCATGAAGAGATCGAATAAACTCACCTCTCCCACAACCAATATCCATCACATTCTTACATTCATGGAAAAACCTCAAATACTGGCTCTGTTTATCAAGTATTTCTTTCTGATCACCACGGAAACGATCTTCAAAGATTTTATAATCAATATTAAGATCAGGATACAAAATATCATTTTTAACAATTTTAATTTTCTCTTCTTGTGCATCTAACTTTTCCTCGACCCCAATCTTAACCTCATCAACTTGCTTCGCTTGCTCCACAGATTGTGCATCTAAATCTTTAGAAATCCTATTAAATAAACGAACAACTTTAAAATTAAAAGCCTCCTGAGAAACCACAATTTTATCTATAAAAACCTTAATAACTAAAAACAATTTATTAAGAACTTTATTCGCAAATTTACCAATCAAGCCTTTCCTATGAGTACTAACAAAATTGTATTTATCTATCAAAGAATAATAGCTATTAATATATGACAAATTCTCAGATAAATCTTCATCCAGAACTCCCCCGTCCAATTGAGATTGGTTAACATCTACGTCATCAAGCAACATTCCCATCAAATCAATATTTTCAAGCCTTTCCATATCATTGTCCATCGATCTTTTCTTTGCCTTCAGCTGAATTTCTTGCATTATTACAGAGACATCAATACCCGTTTTTTTTAATTCCTTAATTCTATTTTTTTTCTTGCTCATATTTTTTTAATCCATTTAAGTAAGCATTTCCGTTGGGTAGCTTCGATATAACCATCTAGGCAATTTCTCGCTTGCCGGCTTAACATTTTTTGCTCTAATAAAAACATACTGCCCCAAGTCATATTCCCTGTTTGGTGTTTCTAAAATACATTTAGTCAATTTATCTAAGGCATAATAAGAGGCTGCATTGTTTTCATGAACATCTGCAGAAAACATTTCTTCAATTTCAAACCCAAGATGATTCAATAAAAGATTTAGTTCATGTTTATTGTACTCTCTATTATGTCGTCCATAAACCCCATAAGCAGAACATTGGTCATAGATATTAGTCCCTTGCAGCATTCGCGCAACGTTTTCCAAACGACTAACATTAGGGGTCGTCAAAATCAAATACCCATCTTTTTTTAAACATTTCTTAATATTTAACAAAGCCTTCATCGGGTGAAGAGGCAAATGTTCTAATACCTCACAAAATAAGACAACGTCAAAACTTTCAGAGTCAAAAGGGAGATCCTGTTCCTCAATATTAACATTGCAAAAATCAAACTTAATCTCTTGCCCTTCCTCGTTAACAACATATTGAGTTCCTTTATCCGGGGAAGCATCAAAATAATTAGTATACACAGATTGGTATTTTCTAAATTTGCTAATTAACATAGACATATAATAAGGATTTGCACCAATTTCTAACAACTGACCATCTTCATTGGGAATAAGCCCAAGAGTATAAACAAACCGTTTAAAATCACCTTTTAAATAATTAACTACTTCTTTCCTGGAATCAAAATCAAGATCATTCAGACAATAAGAAGACAAATACGAAAACAGCGTATCTTCTGTTTCACCTTCAGGCAAAGGCAACATCCGATTCGCACAATCCATTATATTTGAAAATTTCATAAACTTTTTGAATTAGATAAAATTATTTAATTAATCATAGCAAAATCGAACCTGATTATATCATTTATAAAAAATTAAAGAATACCTTTTTGATTTAATCAAAGAGAAAAAGTACAATCACACAAGCTAAACAAAACAATATGCACATAGTTATAATCGCCGACCCCATAGACAACCAAAACGCAGGAGTCCATTTTTACACAAAGAACCTTGTTAAAAGCCTTTTAGAAACAGACAAAAAAAACAAATACACCTTCATCCACCAGAGAGAAAACCCATTTTTCAAAAACACAGACAACTACATAATAAAAAGCAGTAAGTTCCCAGGAGTTGAGACCTTTCGACGAATAGTTTTGATCCCACGCTTAATAAAGAGAATAAACCCAGACATAGCGATAGAACCCTGTCACCTTGGCCCTTTCTGCCTTCCCAAGAGCATAAAAAGAGCAACGATCATATACGACATGACACCAATCTTATTCAGCAAATTTCACCTTAAAATAAGTTGGATTTTGCATAAACTTTTATTAAAACGAGTGTTAAAAAAATCTGACCTCATAATCGCAATATCGAATACCACAAAATCCGATATTCTCAGCTATTACCCAATGGCAAAAAACATAAATATAGTGAATGCCGCAATCCAAAAAGCAAAACCGACCCAAAAACACAAAGACCTCTCCAAAAAAATAAAACAAATCAAAAAACCATACCTGCTCTACCTAGGAACCATCGAGCCAAGAAAGAACCTTACAAGACTCATAGAAGCCTTTGACGAGCTAAGAAAAGAAAAAGCAACAAAACACTCACTTGTTATAGCTGGAG
>Ga0307989_1001224_pt1 | contig 14306 bp, 23 predicted proteins | sample EllFjometagen185_FD_203164 | JGI IMG/M metagenome (GOLD analysis project Ga0307989, IMG submission 203164) | Marine microbial communities from Ellis Fjord, Antarctic Ocean - #185 | ecosystem: Environmental > Aquatic > Marine > Unclassified | place: Southern Ocean | collected 2014-10-08
AAGTGATATTAAATTCACTCATTAAAGCGTTAATCTTTTTATAAGAGCTAACGTGATTGGTATTGGTGAGATGGGTATTTTTTGCAGCTGTTAATATACTGACATGACCTAAGATCTTTTGTAACTCTACTAAATCAACACCTGCTTCCAGTAAATGAGTAGCGAAGCTATGGCGCAAGGAGTGGCAGGATATTTTTTTTTAATACCTAACTGGGTAACGACGATTTTCATCGCGGATTGAATCCCGCCTTTATCGATTGGACTATCAACCAAATGCGCATTTTTTAAGCCTCTTTTACGATTTGGAAATAGGAAAAGCGGATGTTTGTGAACCAACCAAAATTTTCTCAAAACATATAACGTTTTTTCAGGTAAAGGTACCAATCTATCTTTATTACCTTTGGCATTACGGATATGAATTCGCATTCTAGAAGAATCAATATCACCGGTGCGCAATCTAATGCCTTCTCCTATTCGTAATCCCATACTATAAATTGTAAAGAAAAAAACTTTATAGCTCAATTTATTAGTTGCCTCAAATATTTGATGGGCTTGATCAATCGTTACAATATCAGGAATCCTAACGGATTTTGGAGGTTTAATTAATGGAATATTTTCCCATGTTTTATTCAATACATGGGTATAGAAGAACTTCAATCCATACAAATCAAGCTTAACAGCACTCCATGAATGAGACTTCAGAAGGTCAGAAAAATAATCAAGTAACTGATCTAAAGTGAGGTGATCCATTTTTGCATCAAAATAGCTACCAATACGTCTGATAGCTCTTGAATAAGCATCAATCGTCCTTGGTTGCATGCCTTTGAGTTTTAAATATTTGCAATGTTTTGTGTAATAACTGTTGAATTGCGGATCATTTGGTGTTTCAATGTGCATCAAAACCTCTTAATAAGGGGATTTGTGTAAAATGAAGTGGGTTCGTTCGGTGAAAAATTAGCCCACTTTATAAAAAACGCACAATCTACCTGATATTGATTATTAAAGGAATGAGGTAACACATTTTAATAAGTCTAGCCGATCTTTTCCGCGAAGCGGCTCTGTCCAACAAGTTGCTACACCGGACCTTCACCACTCGCCTGCGGCTCACAGCTAAAGCCGGTGAGCATGGTGTTAGCGGGCGGCAATCAGTTATAAAGCTGTGATTTAGAACCAACTAATTTGAACTTGAAGAAAAAGAATGAATTACGATCCAAAATCAAATAAGCAGTACACACAAAAACAAGGGCAGTATCTTGCCTTTATATACTACTACACAAAGATTCACGCTATTCCCCCGTCTGAAGCTGATATGCTTAAATATTTCAAGACATCACCTCCTTCAGTCCATTCAATGGTTGTGAAACTTGAAAAATGCGGGTTGATTGAAAGAAAGCCCAACACGCCGCGCAGTATAAGATTGCTTCTATCTCGGGGTGAGATTCCGGATTTGGACTAGAACAAATGAAGGGAACAAAATCCGCTAACAAAAGTTTGCAGCAGACGGGCATCGCAGCTTTCGGGCCTGACATTGCCCAGTGTTTCACAACCCATTACTACTTCGGTCTAGCTTCAGCTGGGCCGCTGCTGAAACCAGCGTTGGGATCAATAAATCTTGGTAAAAAAAATGACTGATACTAAAGTAGTAGGTTTTCTAGCTTATATAAATAAAGAAACTCCTCTTTGTTCAGGTGATGCATGTGTCATTTCTAGTTCAGAGGAAGAGATGTATCAGTATGCTTTAGGTGTCAACGCTGAACAAATCGACCTTATTAAAATTAGGAAAGTTAGATTTGGAGATATTTTTAACGGTCTCCAAAGAGGTGGTGCCTACGCATTTAATAAAGAATCATATGAACGATTTTTTCCTTTGGCTAAACAAAAAGGGCTTCCGGTAAAAGAGATCGATTATAAAGATGCCGAAAGCAAAGGTAAAAACCTATTTATTATTCGAATTACTTAATGATATCAGTTTATCCCAACATGTGTATTCACCGGAGTGCAGGAGCCGAAGATATACATTTTTATTTTTCTGCTTTTAGCCGATCCGTCTTTAAAAAAAGTGTCACCGCAGGCACCCGGTGATACTTGGCGTTGGACATATGCTTATAGATATAAAAAAACAAGGAGATGATTAAATTGATAAAACAATTACAAAAATACGCTACGGGCCGTGTTGTGCTGCTTTTGTTCATAATAACTATGATTGTGTATTTGATAATCCTGTTTTATACCATTCCTACTGTTATCGCACAGGCACCCGGCATGCAACTTTTTGATATGTCTCCCAAAGGCTACAATCTTACTTATGCAAATAAGCTGCTTATTGCAATCGGCCCTATTGGAAGGGAGGCATACTTGAAACGACAATTACCTATTGATTTCATCTATCCAGGACTTTTCGCTGTTACTTACTCGCTGATGGTAGTGTGGCTTTTTGGAAAAAGGTTAGATAAAAATTCCAAGGTATTTTTTCTAGCTTTAATTCCAATTGCTGCTGGCCTATTCGACTATTTTGAAAATATCGGTATCATATTAATGTTGAAGTCTTTTCCAAACATAAACCCAATGCTGGTTTATATTTCGAGTATGTTATCAATACTAAAAAGCACTATGACAATTTCATTCTATCTTTTGCTCTGTTATGGTTTTCTTTTACTCTTCATTAAGCGGAAATCTTCAATATAAACGTCCAACGAATAACTAGAGCTGACGGCATAGCGCCCTCGGTGGATTCAAGTTCATCGTTTATAGCTCAGTTTAGTGTTGGACAGAAAGCTGATGCTTTCGGGAACGGAAAAATTGATTGACCGTGTGGAAAGAAATTTATTTTCCTGATAAGGAAAGAATTGATCAACTGGGTGTAAAAAAGGTTGAATGCCCTCATGAAGAAAAATGATCACCTAGGCGTAAAATGGTTGAATGTCTTTATGTAGAAAAAATGATCGACTGGGTGAAGAGGGTAAGAAAAAGTATTAACATTCAACAGTGAATTAATTTTTGTGCTTATTTTAAGTATTAAATTGTCCAACAAATGGGTATAGCGGACGCTAACCGCGCCGCTGACCCTGACGTTGGGCCGCATCGCAAAAAATGAGCCTAATGAATACATAATCCTCTTTCGGAGAATACTGTGAGAAAATTAGTACTGTTGTTTAGCTTTCTGGTTCTGCATGGGTGCACAACTCAAAATGTCGATGCTACTGAAAATAAACCGGCCTCATTTTTTTCTCTGGAAGAAATCAGGTCATCTGAAACTAAATATCTAGCGCCTCTTCAATATGTTAAGTCCAGTGACAATATTGACCTTGCTTACCGAGCTTATGTCCCCACGCATCCTGAAAGAATATTGCTATTTTACCATGGCGCTGGTGCTCACAGCGGATTGACATACAATCATATCGGTGTCGGACTGAGTGAAGGGTTCAACATTGCTGTGTATATGCCTGACTTAAGAGGACACGGCTATTCAGGGGGAGAGCGGGGTGATAGTCCATCATCTAAACAAGTTTGGAAAGACATAAATTCAATAGTAAATCACATTCGTCTTGATGATCCGGATCTTCCACTATTCAAGCTGGCCTGAGCGACTTCCAATCAATGGATACGTCTTTGTTGCGCCATATTTTGGATACCGTTCAAAAACCGACTTTGATGAGAAAAAAGTGGAATTTACTTCAGTCAACGTTTCCAGTTTTGTGATAAACAGTATCAGCGGCGGGTTTTTTATGGGACATTCAAAGGCTGTCCGATATAACTATCCGGCAATGGTTCTAGAAAAAAATCCCAAACTAGTGCCTTTCAATACTGTCAATATGGCAAATGCGTTAACTCCGACTTCACCGCAATCACAGTTTTCCATGCTGCAACGATTTGGATTGTGGATAGGGGATGGAGATGAATCATTTGACCCATCTAAAATAATTAAATTTTCAGAACAAAATCAAAACAAAGAGGCATCCGGAATTATTAAAATTGTGAAAGGAAAAAACCATTTCTCAATATTATTAAAAGCACACGAACTAGTGGGCCCTTGGATTCTAAGTCAAAATTAGAGTCCATTGAATAGAATTGCCCACCTTTTTTCTAGAGCCGACGGCTAACGCCGCGGCTCAGAATGTTGTTGGGATGAAAAAATAATTAACTAAAAATGTCATGAATTCAATTACAACAAATATTATTGTCGGAATAGTGAGTTCTGTTGTCGGTGCAATCCTAGTACTTCTTGGTTCTAGAGGTTGGCAGATAACTAAGAAATCAAGAAAAACAAAAAACAGTTAAGGAAAGTCGAAGAAAAACAATGGAGGTCGATGGATTTGGGGATTCGCCAAGGAATAATAAACACATACTTATTTGACATATTGAGGTTTTTGCTTCTTGGAAACTTATTTTTAGCTATTCCCACTATGGTGACAATGCTTGATTTTATGACTGATTTAGGTTTTATTTCATACCGTGTATTATCAACATCAGGTGGGATTCTAGCATTCGCTTTTTTCTTTATGGGGATTAGCCAAGCATTTGCCTCCTCTTAAAATAATCTACATTGACATTTTCAGTACCACCTTGGTACTATAATTTCATGGCACGGAAAATAAAACAACTCATTAAAGACCTTGAAAAAGCAGGTTTTATAAATCGTGGTGGCAAAGGTAGTCATCGTAATTTCATTCATCCAACAGGAGTCAGTATTACTGTTTCCGGTAAGATTGGGGATGATGCTAAACATTATCAAGAAAAAGAAGTTGAAATCAAAATCAAGAGGTCAACAAAATGAACAGAAAAGACAATTATTTAAAAATTGTTGAATGGTCGGAAGAAGATCAATGTTATATTGGTTCAATTCCTGGCTGGATTGGTAAATGTTGTCATGGAGACAATGAAGAAGAAGTTTATCATGAATTATGTCAAATCCTTGAAGAATGGATACAAATTTATAAAGAAGATGATATTCCGATACCTTCAAATATTACCGCAAAGAAATTCTCTGGTAAATTTCAACTGCGAATTGATAGTGATTTGCATAAAGCACTTACTATACGTGCATTACAGGCAAATGAAAGTCTAAATAATTATTGTGGAAAAATATTAAAAAAAACAGTTTTATAATTTGATACATAGAAGTCGAACAAATACATTAAGATGGATTTTACCCGCGCTCCTGCGTCGCTCTGGGTAAAACCACTTATGCTTATGTTAGCGACTTCACCCATAACCATACACTTAGATACACTATGTCAATAGCTCTTACCGTCTTTCAAGGTCGCGCCGGCGATCATAACGATCTAGCTATGCTCGGGGCACAATCAATCGGTTCCCACCTGAGCCGCACTCTTGGAATAGAAACTACCTATATCGGAAGCCCTGAAAAAGCCCTCAACACGGATTGGCGTATCGAACTTGAACATACGATACCAGCTCTTCGTGATATCCAAGCGAGATTTGAAGAGATTTTTGATCAAGGTCTACGTCCGCTCTCTGCAACAAGCCGCTGTGCCGTTTCCATTGCGACATTACCTGTTGTAGCGAAATACAGAAAAGATGCTTGTGTGGTGTGGTTTGATTCGCATGCGGACTTGAATACTCCGAGTACTTCCACCACAGGTTATCTTGGCGGTTTAGCATTGTCTGGACCAGTCGGGATGTGGGATTCAGGCCTTGGCTCTGGACTTGAACTTAGTAATGTCGTGCTCGTCGGTCAACGAGACCTTGATCCATTTGAAGTCGATCTCATTAACTCAAGCAGAATACGCCACCTAAAACCAAGCAATAATCTAGCTGCAGAACTGGAGTACGCAATAGCTGGCCGCCCTGTTTATATTCACCTTGACTGTGATGTATTGAGTCCTGGAATTGTGCCGACAGACTACGTTCATCCTGACGGACTTTCTCTAGAGGATTTGAGAAGCGTGTGCGTTGTAATGTCAAAAAGTGAAGTTATCGGTGTTGAAGTCGCAGAGTTCCAGAATGCTTGGAGCCCTGATGGAGAACCTGTTTCACCAGCTCCAATATTTGATGCACTTAATCCGCTTATCAACCGCATGAAGAACGAGCGCTAATAAACCAGGTGACTAAACCAGGTGACAGCATACCTATTTAGCAAAAGTGAGATTACTACATTAACACTATAGAATTAAAGTTCTTGCCTCAAACAATAGCATGTAGAGTGGTACTACCGCGCGCCTGATGCTGGCGTTAGAAAAAAGTACATCAATTTCTGATTTTAGTGACAATGACAACATAACAGGTTTTGGAAGATTGAAAACTGAATTGGAGGATTTTAGAAAAAAGAATGGATTTGGGAGAGGAATTGCGGGAATTCAAATTGGAATTAAAAAAAGAATTATTGCATTGAACTTTGGGGAAGGTCCTTTTGTAATTGTCAATCCAGAAATTTTTGAGCGGAGCATTGAGCTATTTACAATGTGGGATGATTGTATGTCATTCCCTGATTTAATGGTAAGAGTTGAACGGAATAAATCGATAGGATTAAAATATCAAGATGAAACTGGATGTACTAAAGAATGGAAAAATATAGAACAAGATAAATCAGAATTGCTTCAGCATGAAATTGATCACCTTGATGGAATAATGGCTATTGATAGAGCCATAAATGAAACAGATATTGTATATAGAAATGAATTTAACAAGAATAGGAATAAATATGATCCGATGGTTCAATATGGAATAACACCAACTATAAAATGAAATTTCTAACATTTAGATTCAGTGGATGGCCATAGTGCGCTGGGACTGTTTAAAATTCAGCTTCTTAACTAGTTTTGATCAATAATGAGGTCCATTCAAGGCCACCGCTGATCTTGACGTTGGAGATGCTACACAAGACTTTTTGTACTAATATTAAATTTTCTTGCCAGACCTTTGATATGCTTTAAGCTAAGTTCTCTTCTGCCATTCAGTATATCAGAGACATAACCTTGAGAACCGAAAACATCAAGAAGATCTTTCTGCTTGATATTATATTCACTCATCAAATGTTTAATTTTATCAATTGGAGAAGCATTTATTTTATCAAGATTTTTAACTTCTTGAAAATGAGAGTTTTCATAATTATCAATAATGTCACCAAGTATATCAATAAAAGATAACACTGGGTGTTCATCAGGCAAATCCATGTTTAAGAGTTCATCCATCAAATCAAGCTTATTTTTATACTCGCTATTATTTTTTGGATTAGTAAGAATTTCAGCCAAGGGAGGCCAATTGTTTTGTATTGCAGATAAAATTCTATTTTCCATGTCTTTTCCATTTGTTTTTTGAGTATTCTGAATGAGTTAATATTTCAAGTATAAAAATCCTTTTTGAAACAAAGTTGACTCTTGAAATCATGCGAAACTTGTTACCACCTATATTAAAAATCGTCCTTCTACCAACCAAGTCTGCATGTGGAAACCAATTTCTTAGCTCATTAAAATCGGAGAAGAATTCAGTGTTTACTATCGAATACCATCCCAGTAGTGATGATTCAGAATCAGGGTATTTTGTAATAAAGTCTGTAATTTTCTTTTTTGAAATTATATGCATATTATTGATTTATTATAATTTGTAGTATCTTTTTTAATTATATATCGCAATTTGCGATATTGTCAATATATCATTTTTTGCTTATTTATATTAGTATTATATAAAGATTATTTCTCCAACAATTTGCTACACCGGACCTTCACCGCGCGCCTGCGGCACACGGCTACGACCGATGAGCATGGCGTTATACCACATTAGAAAAAACATTGAAGATAAACATTTAGGAGAGAGATGATGACAAATTCAGAAAAAGCACGAGTTTACCGAATTGAGGCGATGATGCACAGATTTTTTTCATTGTACGAAAGTCATAACACAGACTTAGCAAAAGCAATGAACACGGGCATCAAATGTAGTTTTGCTGCTCTTTCAGCTTAACTGTTGTAGGTTCATTGTTTTTATTCTATAAAAAGAGTAACTTATTGCTTAAAATCATTGTACCTGATTCTTTGGCAATTTAAGAGTATATGGAATTAAATCAGTTCACTTTGTATAACAAATCGCTCCAGCTGACCTCGGCGTTAGCTTCTTTAACTCCGTAGATTGATTGATTATGGGGTGTTAGTGAAACTTCAGTAACGAAGGAGAGAAGTGAAAACGATAAAAATAGTATTTTATGTATTCGTAGCAGGCGCACTTGGCGGCCTTACGAACAGTGTAGTAGTGTGGTCGTTGGGTGCTTTGGGGGTAACGCCTGCGTTAGGCTTTAGTATGGCACCTGAACTATCCTTTGAATGGCTTTTCAGGCGGGTTTTTGCCAGTGCATTGTGGGGAATTATTTTTTTAATACCCATTTACAAAAACTCTCCTGTAAAAAAAGGCGCAGCTCTCAGCATACTGCCATGGCTATCAAGCGCCCTGATAGTTTTTCCAATGCGAATGGACGTTGGTATTTGGGGTTTGGGATTCGGTATCGGTGCACCTATATGGACTCTTTTATTCGCAGCAATTTGGGGTATAACTGGAACTCTGTTTTTATCATGGCATGCTCCAGAACCCTTGTCGAATATTGCCTGATTCCAATGGGGGGTCTTCTCAGTTAGAACAAAGAAATCCAATTAACATTGCGATCAAAATTAAGGAAAATATCGTCATTTTTACAGAATTACTTATTTGTGGGTAATACCAAGCTCAGCTAACAAACACATACACCCGACCGCATATCGTGCTCGGTGGATTTAAGTTCTGTGCTTATGGCACATTCAACTCAAAGGCAACATCCCGGTAGCGGCGGGTGATGTCGGCGTTATAACTCTATGATAATCGTTTATAGACATCTTTTCGATGACCAATTTTAATCACCAAAATGATTAAAACATCATTTTGGATTTCATAGACTATTCGATAATCGCCAACACGAATTTTGTGAAAAAGATTATTCCCTTTTAATTTGGTTTCTTCTAGCGGAGGTAGCGAATTCTCAATCTCAGATAGTCTATTAATAATTCGCTCTTGTGCAGATTTTGGAAGTTTTCGCAACATCTTGGCTGCTGACTTTTTTAGTTCAACAGTATATTTCAAAGATCAAGCTCCTTCTTTAAGTCAGACAACTTGATGTTTTTCCCTGGTTCATCTTTGATGTTCCAAGCATCTTCAATATCATGATTGTCTTCAAGTTGTTGCAGAAGCTGCAAATCTTCAATTGAAACTAAAGCAGCTAGTTCTTTGCCTCTTCTGGTAAGAACTACAGTATTTTTGCCGAATGCCACATTATTGACAACGTCAGCAAAGTTTTTTCTGGCTTCAGCGGTTGTAATTTTATTAATCATAGTTTCTCCTATTTGTACTTTATGTACATATTGTACATTTAAAGAGATTATTAATCAATAATTAAAATAAACAGTTATAACAAAAACATACAGTTGACAGCAAAAGCGCACGGGAAAAACCAAATATTGTGGTTCTATACATATTCATCTTATGTCGAAATCCCGAGCAGCGGCAACTGATGCTAGCGTAATATTCAAAAAAACTACCTGGAATCACAAATGATTTGTAGCAAAAAGAAAGAGTCTGTAAAAGCTGTCGGGCACAAAAATGCAGGAAGATTACAACAGAGAATGATGGAATTCAAAGCAGCTGATACTCTTAGTGACATATCTAACTTACCTCCAGCAAGATGCCATGAACTTTCAGTGAAACGAAAAAGACAGTTTTCAGTGGATATAAATAGAAACTACAGATTGTTGTTTATTGCAGCAAATGATCCGGTACCTGAAAAAGATGATGGGGGTTTAGACAAAAATAGGATAACGGAAATAGAAATAATAGAAATAGAAGATACACATTAAGGAGATGAATCACTATGAAGCCGACAAAAAAATATGGATTTGATCCAGATTATGCAATCCCTCCAGGAGAAACTCTGAAAGAACTAATGGAATCTTTAGAAATGTCTCAAAAAGAGCTCTCAAAGCGAACCGGTTTAACAGTTCAGTCATTAAACAGAATTATTAAAGGTGAGCAACCAATAACTTATGAAACAGCAAATATATTTGAGCTTGTAACTAGTGTGCCAGCAAAAATGTGGAACAACCTTGAGGCAAACTACAGAGAACAAATTGCTAAAATTAAAGAATTAGAACGCTTAAAAGAAAACGTAATATGGTTAAAAGATATTCCCGTAAATGAATTAAAAAATCGAGGAATGATTTCTGATAGTAAAGATAATGCTATTGTTTTGCGTGACGTACTAAAGTTTTATGGCGTTGGAAGTGTTGCAGGTTGGAAGGAAATATGGGATGAGCCTATAGTCGCTGCAAGGAGATCCATATGTTTTGAAACACAACCAGGTTATGCCTCTGCATGGATACGCCTTGGTGAGCTACAAGGACATGCAATTGAATGCGAGCCTTATGATAAAAAGAAGTTTGAAACTGCAATCAAAAAGATTCGTACTCTGACAACAACGGATCCAACCGAATCTATCCCCAAAATGAAAGAATTATGCGCTGAAGCTGGAGTTGCTCTAGCTCTAGTTCCTGAAATGAAAAAAGTACCATGGAGTGGTGCTACAAAATGGTTAACGCCAAATAAAGCTATGATTTTACTAAATCTTAGAGGTAAAGGAGAAGACCTTTTTTGGTTTGCCTTCTTTCATGAAGCTGGACATGTTCTCCATGACAGTAAAAAAGATTTATATATCAATAACAAAAGTAAAAATGATCCAAAAGAAGTTGCAGCTGATTTATTCGCATCTGAAACACTAATTCCTGCAAAGTTTACACAACAGGTGATTTCATTGAAAAGCAGAAAAGATGTCAACCGATTAGCAAATGAACTCGGAATATGCAGTGGTATAGTCGTTGGGCAGTTTGAACATTTAACCAAGAAATGGGGTTGGTTTAAGGACCTTAAACGTAAACTTTGCTGGGCAGAGAAATAATATTATTTGTTCCCTTTCCATTTAGAGAAGATCCCTAAAAATCTGCGGTTAAATATAACATGTGTGTACAACGGAACTTTTTCGTCGCTACGCTCCTCAAAAGTCCGCTGACACAAGCGTTCGATTGAAAATAAAATTAATCTCTCCATTTGATTTGCAATTACGTACGCATTGCCGTACTGTAAAACCAAAAGGAGGAAATTTATGACAACATTATCTGTAAGTGAAGCTCGGTCAAAGTTATACCGATTGCTCGATCAAGTATCAGACACACATATTCCAGCAATGATAACCGGTAAAAGATCAAATGCGGTTCTTGTATCGGAAGATGATTGGAATTCTATTCAAGAAACTCTATATTTGCTATCAATTCCAAATATGCGTGAGTCTATTAAAGAAGGCTTGATAACCCCAATTGAAGATTGTTCACAGGGTTAGACTGGTAATGTGGACGCTTGTGTACACCAAGCATGCTCTAAAGGATGCCAATAAACTTGCAACATCAAATCTAAAACAAAAAGCAGTTGCACTACTTAAAATCCTAGAAAAAGATCCATATCAAAACCCACCACCATTTGAAAAACTGGTTGGCGATCTTTCAGGTGCTATATCGAGGCGTATTAATATCCAGCATCGCATTGTTTACCAGGTTCTTGAGGATGATAAAACTGTCAAAATCTTGAGAATGTGGACACATTATGAATGATTAAAAATCGAACGAATAAGGTTAGATTGTGTGAGCGGAGCGAACCATAATCTGAACCGTTTGTTGGACAAGCCCGATTTACATATAATAGAAAATATCTTTTTTGAAGTTTGCCTGATTCAAGCGACGATTTTGAAAAATCGTCGCTGATTTATTTTGATGGGTTTTCAGAACAGGTTTTCATCTTAAAATAGGTGTTTTTCCAGTAAAACTATCTTCGTTTGATACTTTTAAGTGTCAGAATTGATATACCTGAAAGTCACCTTACCATTCTTATATTTGAGGATATCTTTTTCCTGTATGACGCCTTTATACAAGTATTTACCTAAATAAATTAAAGCCTTTTCACCTTTTCCAACAGATTTACAATTAACCACCCATTTTTCTGGATAATTTGTTGGTAAGGGTAAGTTTTTTTCAACCATCGTTTTTTCTTCTTATCAATACTTGCTCCGGGCATGACCACATGGATATGTGGATGATAGTTAAGCTCTCTGGAATGGGTATGTAAGATCATCATTAGTCCTGGCTCTCTCCCCAATTTTTTATCATTTTTCGTAAAGGTCTGGAGTAACTCCTGTAATAAGCATCAATCGTCTTTGGTTGCATGCCTTTGAGTTTTAAATATTTGCAATGTTTTGTGTAATAACTGTTGAATTGCGGATCATTTGGTGTTTCAATGTGCATCAAAACCTCTTAATAAGGGGATTTGTTTAAAATGAAGTGGGTTCGTTCTGTGAAAAAAAAGCCCACTTTAAAAAAAACGTAAAATCTACCTGATATTGATTATTAAAGGAATGAGGTAACCCATTTTAATAAGTTTAGCCGATCTTTTCCGCGAAGTGGCTTTGTCCAACAAGTGCATTCATCCGAATTTTTCTTTTTTGCGCAAAACCGTTATGATCCAAAAATGCTTGCGAATACCATCTCATTATAGAAAACTAAGTAATTAAGAATCAATGAATCCACATTTATAAATAATTCAGTTCATGTATCACATCAGAAAAAAAACCCTTGTTAATACTGATATCAAGACAGTTTGGCGTTTTATCAGTAACCCTGAGAATTTAAATAAAATTACTCCCAATGAAATGGATTTCCTGATCATTTCGCCAGTCCCAGATGAAATGTTCAATGGTTTGCTAATCGAATATCAAATCAAAATTCCTTTTTTCGGCAAACGAAAATGGTTAACAGAAATCAAGCATATCGTTCCAATGGAATCATTTGTAGATGAGCAGCGTATCGGACCCTATCAATTCTGGTACCATTATCACGAACTCCAAAAAGTTTCCAATGGTGTCCTAATCATCGATCATATCACATACTCAGTGCCTTTTGGGATCATTGGTAAGTTCTTGCATAAATTACTGATTAGACCCCTCTTAAGTAAAATATTTGCATACAGAGCGGTAATGTTTCAGAAATTATTGTCTTCTTTCTCCAGCTGAGTTACTTAATCATTGTCTGATTTAAGATGTTTCCCCAGGGCTAAAATAGAGATCAATGAAAAATGGTAAATTGGATGTTATAATTTCCTTTTTAATGCCACATCCCAAAAAGCTGCAATTAATGAATTTTTAATTCTTTTTTGAGTGGCACAAACACCTACCCGATAAGGTTCTAGTGGATTAGAAACGGATAGGACTTCGACTTTATCTTCAAAAGGGCTGTTTTTGATTACTAATTGGGGAACGATCCCTACACCAAATCCTAGATTAACCATACTGACAATACCTTCATTTCCGAGCACCTGTGCATAGATATTTGGTTTTAATCCTTTTTGTTTAAACCATAAGTCCACTCTTTTTCGGGCCAGTCCCCGTTCCGGAATAATCAAAGGAATTTTATCCCATTGGATATCATTAGTATTTAACATCGTTCTAACAGAGCAATCGATCGTTGGAGCAATAAATAATAAAGGAGATTCTGCAATGGTGATAAAATCAAGTTTAGATGATAAAGTATCAGGTCTGGCGGCAATGACGATGTCTACTTCTCCGTTCAACACCTTTTCAATTGAACTGGCAGCATCACCGGTTCTTAATTTAATTTCAATCTTTGCATATTGCTTTCTAAAGTCAGAAAGTAGATTCGATAGCACGCTGTAACTCGCTGTTACAGAACAATACATACTGATTTCCCCTTTCAGAATTTGATTTTCGTCTTTTAATGATTGCAATATTTCCTGCCATTTTTCCAGACTTTCTCTAGCATAACGTCTGAATTTGATGCCATTCTCTGTCATGATTACTGAACGATTATCCCGCTCGAAAAGTTTTTGTCCCAATTCCGCTTCAAGTTTTTGAATTTGTCGACTTAAAGTGGATGGGCTCATGTGGCAGGCAAGGCTTGTTTTTCCAAAATGAAGTGTGTCTGCCAGATGCAGAAATAACTTTAGGTTTTCGGTATCCATTTGATTTACTTTGGTGTTATTTAATGAAAGATCTGTAAACTCCCAGCTGAATCATAGGAATTACGGCAAATTTAAAATTTCCATGTTTTAAATAATGAAATATTGTATTTCATTTATATCAATTTACGCAATATGAATCGTTTTGTAAGTTAAGTATTAATATTTTACTGTATGATTGATAAACTTATAGCATTATTGTGGTTGATTTTTACAGATGGTTTTACATTAAACTAAATCTTAGAAGAGAGAGAATTATG
>Ga0307989_1001225_pt1 | contig 14288 bp, 12 predicted proteins | sample EllFjometagen185_FD_203164 | JGI IMG/M metagenome (GOLD analysis project Ga0307989, IMG submission 203164) | Marine microbial communities from Ellis Fjord, Antarctic Ocean - #185 | ecosystem: Environmental > Aquatic > Marine > Unclassified | place: Southern Ocean | collected 2014-10-08
TTTCGGTCCAATTCTGCATGAAGGTTGGGAATTAAAGCGATCATTAGCATCAGGAATCAGCAATCCTGAAATAGAAAAAATGTACCATCTCGCACTTTCCAAAGGTGGTGCCAGCGGTGGTAAACTCTTAGGGGCCGGAGGATCCGGCTATCTGCTGTTTTATTGCCCAAAAGAAAAACAGGCCCAACTCAGAAAAACGATGCAGGATCTAGAGGAACTGCCTTTCCAGTTTGATGATCATGGTTCAAATATCATTTTTTACGATAAGAATATTTAAAAGGAATAAACAATATGGACTTTACACCAAAAATTGAAGCGTACCTAAAAAAATTACAAAACACCATTAGTCAACTAGACCAACACGCAATTGACAGTGTTTTAAATGTTCTGGCCGATGCTTATCAGACTGGAAAAAATGTCATCATATTCGGCAATGGTGGCAGTGCCTCTACCGCCTCTCACCTGGCTTCCGACTTTAATAAGGGTATAAGTTTAGGAAAATCCAAACGATTTAAAGTTATCTCTTTGTGCGATAATATCCCGACGATTATGGCCATATCTAACGACCAGAGTTATGATGATATTTTTGTTGAACAGATAAAGAATTTTCTACAAGCAGAAGATGTGGTGATTGGTATTTCAGGTAGTGGTAACTCTGTAAATGTTCTAAAAGCAATTGAATATGCAAAACAACAAGGCGCAACAACAATCGGCTTTACAGGTTATAACGGTGGAAAACTAAAAGAAATAGTTGATTATAGTCTTGATGCTAATATTGATGATATGCAAATTTCAGAGGATATTCATATGATATTTAATCATTTGATGATGCAGATTCTTTGCGAAGAATTGAGCTAACCAACACCACCAGAATCGGATATCTATATCCGATTCCAGCATTAAGCTATTTTAGTTCGGCACATAAATTGACAACTGTCTGACCGGATACCCATTCAGTTGGGTTTTAATATCCTCCAAGTGTTTCATTTTTTTACCAAACTTCTTAAAAGTTTTATTTTGGGCCTTCTGGCAATCTTTGGGGACACAGACCAGAATATATTTGGAAGGTTTAACAGCCTCATCTGGACTCCATTTATTCCGCTCGGGTTTTTCAAGGGAATGGGATAAGGGATGAGTATCCATATACAGGGATAAGGAACCACTCAGTTGATATTCCCTGGAAATGATATACTGTGGCTCATAGTTCTGATACTGCGCCAATATTAGGTCAATTTGTTTCGCTGATTGATTCCAGGCAACCAATTTGGTTGCTACATCGACATTCACTGGTAAAGGTATAATTCTAAAAAAAACCTGAAGCAGTATAATGGTTAAAATCAGAAAATTTAATAGATAAGCAGAAATAAAGCTGGTGTTTATCCAAAAAGATTTAATAGTTTGTCTTTTTTCAACCAGGTAATTTGCCAACAATAAAAATATACTAAAATAAGCCGTATTTGCCCAGTGCGCTTCAGCAATCGTTCCCCTTAAACTGCTTAAAGAGAAAAACAGGAGCGGAACTAATCCGGCAGCCAGTAAAAAACTGTGCTTTTCTGATACCGGTCGGGAAATCAATTTTCCGGAAATTAACAAAAACCAGACGATCACAGTAAAAATCAAAGAAAAAACAAACAGATGCCCAATGGTTAATTCCGGTAATTTCCCAAGTAAGGCTTCACTTCCCCCAACCCCTTTTTTAAATTGAAAACGAAATGAGGTCCAGTCATTGACTGCATTCCAAATAAAAACGGGTGAAAAAACCAGAAATGAGATTAGTCCGGCAGCATAGGTTTGCCATTTCCAGAACAGTGGTCGAAAGCGCTGATCAATAATACACCAGAAAAATAAACTGAAATAAAACAGGAGCATAATATATTTAGAGACCGCTCCCAAGCCTGCAAAAACACCTAATAATAGAATATAATTGAGGTTTTTGGTTTTAAGATATCTGGAAACAGAGAGTAAACCTAACAACCAAAAGACCATATAAAACTGATCAATATGCCAAAAAACAGACCCCATGGAAAAATAAGGAGTGCCTTCCAAAATCAGTAAATACAACACTGCAGTCTCTCTATTAAAAAAAGAAACCGCTACTTTATAAGCCAGACTTAAGATCAGAGTTGAAACAAATACTGAGCCTATTTTAAGTGCATAAACTGGATGAATTGGCAATAGGGTAGTTACCAATCGCATCATCCAGGCTACCATGGGTGGATGCTCGTTATATCCCCAATCCAGCCTTCTGGACCATACCCAGTGATCAGCCATATCCGGATGAATATCTAGAATTAACGACACTATCATCCAGGTACAAAAGTGAAATAGTAAGAACCACTTAAAAAAATTATCAGAGTGAATCAGCTTATTTATCATTGAAATTATTGCTATAAATTTTTGGAGAAAAAACGACTTTAAGCGAATTATCATTGATCCTTTTTTGACTACCGTCAAGCGGTCTTATGCAAAAAACCGCTTAAAACGGACAATTATAAAAATCGATTTATGGCAGGCATTTATCGTTTTCATTCAATTTTACTTGTTCTTAATCAAATTTTAAGTCAAGCTCACTTCTCTACTTCGCTATTAGAAAATTTAAAAACCATTTTTACCGACAAGTTTCAACTTTAATTTTTAAATTTTCCCAAACCATAATAAGGCCCACCAGCATGAACCAGAAAGAACTACTTAGTATTATCATCCCTGTTTTCAACGAAGCCAATACAGTCAATGCACTTTTACAAAAAGTCATTGATACCCAACTCAGTATTGAAAAAGAAATTATTATTATTGAAAGCAACTCCACAGACGGTACGAAAGAAATTATACAAGGGTACGAAAATAAAGACGGTATTCAAGTCTACTATCAACCAAAACCCCAGGGAAAAGGAAATGCCTTAAAGTTGGGATTTCAAAAGGCAAAAGGAACAATAGTACTCATTCAGGATGGTGATTTGGAATATGATCCGGGGAACTACCAGGACTTAATTAATCCAATATTAAAAGGTAACGTTAATTTTATTTTAGGGTCACGACATCTGGAAATGGGAACCCATAAATTTAGAAAATTTGAGAAAGAAAAAATATTTGCTAGAGTTTTAAATCTTGGACAGTTACTATTTACGACACTGTTTAATATTCTTTACCAGGTTAAACTGACAGATCCGGCCACAATGTTTAAGGTTTTTCGCAGGAGTTGCATTGAAGATATTGATTTTAAAGCAAATTATTTTGATTTGGATTGGGAGATTGTGGCAAAATTGATTCGCAAAGGATTTGTTCCTATAGAAATACCTGTTGATTATCAAAGCAGATCTGCAGCAGAAGGTAAGAAAATAAAATTTTTCAGGGATGGTACCACTGTCTTTCTAGCAATTCTACGATTCAGATTTTTTAACTAGATAGATTTGAATTAGATTAAGGGAACCGCCAGAAAGACAAATTCTAGCAGTACCTCCCAATATAAATCCGTCCCCAGAGAAGAATTTCTTATTCCTGGACCCAAGTAAAATCAATATACCTCTAACTGTCATTCATAATCCTATGATGACTTTCATCTGATTATTATATTATAAATCGAACCACGGAATACACAGAAAACACGGAAGAATTTTGTGTTTCTGTGATTGAATTTCAATAGCTCTGTTTTTTTCCGTGTTTTCAGTGTGGTCCGTGGTTAAATACTCATGCAGGACGGGCCTGCGATGCACATTCAACTTTTATAAGTAGTTATATTACCTATCCAACCGGCAGAGCCTTTGATCTCTGACTACCCTCAAAGAGGATGATTATTATTTTTAAAATAAAACAAGGTTCAATTTATTTAAAAACCTCTATAAACAAATACACCAGTGTTTTAATTTAGTTTTTAGGGGCGCCTTTCAATGATGATTCAATGGCTTTTGAAACAACCGTCGAGATCATCTCACCCAAAAGGACATGCTTACCACAGTAGTTAATTGGCCGACCAAATCCATTGAAGACTGCGATAGAGTCAGTTCCGGTTCCTGTGGCAGTTTTCTGACTAACAACGCTAAGTACAGTCATTTGTTGTAAAATTGCAGCTTTAGCTTCAGAAATTATCATAATTGCCTCAACCAGAGCGGCTTTTGTTAATTTAGCATTGGTGCCCAGGATGATATTAATCGTGCCCGCTGAAGGTTTTACATCCCCAAAAGAACGCCAACCTGCAGGATCACCCGCTCTACTGGCATTGGAAATCCCAGCGGTAAGAAAGCATTCAACAATGACATCTTCATGTTGAATAAACTCATGTCTGAAGGAACTCATTAAGGCTGAAGTCATCATTCCGACACAAGCACCTTTCCATCCATTTGATTCAGCATAGCTTAAAAGAGTAACATCCGGCGGCGGTAAAATAGTAATTTCTTCACTAACATTTGCGGCAACTTTCAAATTTAAAATATGATCTGCCCAAAACAGGCCGCCGTTTAATACCGCTGAACTGATTACCTCTACCGGGGAATTGAAATTAAGATGAACATGCCGTTCAAGAACAGAAACAGAGACGTTCGGTAATTGTGAATTGACTTTTTCTTGTGCTAAATAAACCATTGTTTAATTTCAGTGAAATATTATTAAATTAAAACGATACTTCAAAGATATCGTATCGCCGACAAACAGATATACCCATAGAACACAATTGTTTAATTCCATAATAAAAATACCGTCCCCAGAAGAGGGCAACTGCTCTGTCATTCTGAGTAAAGTCATTGCCCTCTGACCATCCCAATAGAAGATGGTTTTTAGGGTAGAATAAAAATATACCTGCTTTTAATCCTTCTTTTTTTTATCAATATTTGCAATGCTTCAATTATAAGGAGTCAATAGTCAACGAATTTATCTTCCCTTTCTTAAAACCTGTGTAAAAATAATATGAAACCACTTCAAATAACCCCAGGTGATGCAAAAAGTATTGTACTCAGATCTCAACTTTTAGAGGGAAAACAAAAAGGTAAAAGTAAATCCGCAACTTTAGAGATCATCAAACGCTTAGGATACCTACAAATAGATACCATATCTGTGGTTGAACGGTCGCATCATCATATTTTATGGACCAGGCAGCCCGGTTATATCGCTAATCACTTAAATCAACTACAGGAACATGATCAGGAAATTTTTGAATACTGGGGACATGCTGCCGCCTATTTACCCATGGAAGATTTTCGGTTTTATCAGTATAAAATGAAACAGTTTTTAAATACGAAGGGGCAGTGGTTTAAAAACAGTTTGGAATTATGTAAAACACTGATGCCATCTATTTTAAAGCGTATTGAAAACGAGGGAGAACTCAGCTCAAAAGATTTCAAATCAACACCAAGTAAAGAAAACACTGGCTGGTGGAATTGGAAACCTTCTAAAATTGCTTTAGAACTTTTGTTTTGGCAAGGTAAGCTAATGATATCGAAAAGAAAGGGTTTTCAAAAAGTTTATGATCTCCCCCAGCGGGTCGTGCCAAATCATATCAACCAGAAAGAACCAACAAACGAAGAAGTATGTGATTACCAGATCAAAAAATCACTCCGGGCACTTGGACTAGCCAGTGAAAAAGATATCCAATATATCTTAAGAATCGCCGGGAAAAAAGATATATCAGCCTATTTAAAAAAACTAATTGAGAATAAGCAACTGTCTCAAATTCAGGTTGGAAAATTGCCAGCACCTTATTTTGCATTACCAGAGCTTATAAACCGATATGCAGAATCATCCCTGAAAAATAATAAGATTCATATCCTTTCACCCTTTGATAATTTGATTATCAACCGGGATCGTTTAAGAGAACTGTTTGCTTTTAATTATACAATTGAGTGCTATGTTCCGGCACCTAAACGAAAATACGGTTATTTTTGTTTACCGCTACTATGGAAAGGAACTTTCATTGGTCAAATTGACATAAAAGCAGATCGAAAACAGAAAACATTACTCATTCAACAAATGCATTTTGGGAAAAAAATTAAATTATCCAATGAATTGTCTTCCAAATTAGCCATAAAACTGCTTGAATTTAAGACCTTCAATCAATGTGATAAAATTAGTTTTTCAAATAAATGCTCTGTTAGTGAAATTAAATCATTACAAAATTCCTTAAATAAAAAATGAAAACATCTTTAATTATCGCACACCCTAATCCAAAGAGCTTTAATCATGCCATTGCTCAAAAAGTTACAAAAGCTTGTCAGCAACTAAAGCATGAGGTTTTTTACCATGATTTATATCTGGAAAAATTTAATCCGGTTGCTACAAATGAAGAAACAGCCAGTGCAGATAGTATTTCGGATGACATTCAAAAGTACTGCAGTGAATTGGAACAGTCTGATAACATTATTATTATCCACCCTAACTGGTGGGGACAACCTCCGGCGATCATCAAAGGGTGGATTGATCGGGTATTGAGATTCGGTATCGCTTACCGTTTTGAAGGTAAAAAGGGTGAAATCGGTACACCGATAGGATTGTTGAACAATAAATCTGTGATCATACTAAATACATCCAATACTCCGGAAGAAATTGAAATTAACGAATACCATGATCCATTAGAGCACCTCTGGAATAAGTGTATCTTTCAGTTTTGCGGTGTGAAACATTTTTATCGCCGTATGTTTAAAATGGTGGCAATGAGCTCAGACCAGCAACGCTCAGATTGGTTGTTAGAAACCGAGGAAATCATAAAACATCACCTTAGCTAAAAGGCAGCATTTATCCAGATTAAAATGAACGATGTTTCAAATAAATGAATCCAAAATAAAAAAATGAAAAATTTGAAAGCGTTATTCCGAAAAGAAATTAATGCATTAAGTCCATTCACAGCAGAAAAATCAATTGAGTCCATTAAAAAAAAAATCGGATTAGATGAAGTCGCACGATTAGGCTATAATGAAAATCCATTAGGTCCCTCTTCCATTGTATTGACTGCAATGGAGAAAGCCTTGAAAAAAACGAACTATTACCCGGATAGTACCTCCTTGGAATTAAGGATAAAAATGGCTAAACGCGTGGGTATTGATGAAGATATGGTAGTTTTTTCCAATGGAGGAGACAACTGTCTATTTCTAATCAGCTGTGCCTTTATCAATCCGGGTGATGAAATCATCATGGCTGATCAAACTTTCTCCGTTTACCGCAAAAACACAATCATCATGGGAGGCCTTCCCGTTTTGGTTCCACTCAAGAATTACCATCATGACTTAAAGACCATGGCAGAAAAAATTACTCCCAAAACCAAGTTGATTTATATATGCAATCCTAACAATCCTCATGGTACAATTATTAAGCGAAAGGAATTAGAAAAATTTCTTCAACAAATACCTGAACATGTCATTGTGATTTTAGATGAAGCTTATTGTGAATTTGTAGCTGACAAAAACTATCCGAACGGTCTTGATTATGTCATCGAAGGAAATAACGTAATTGTGTTGCGAACTTTTTCAAAACTCTATGGACTTGCAGGATTGAGGGTTGGATATTTGCTCGGTTCCAGAGATTTGATTTTAGGAATAAATACTGTCAAGGAGGCTTTCTCTTTATCTCGTATAGCCCAGGCAGGAGCTCTGGCAGCACTTAATGATGAGAAACATAAAGAACTTACACTTAAATGCATTTCTGAGGGTAAATCCTATTTATATGAAGCATTTGATAAGATGAAAGTCGATTACATCCCCTCTCATACGAATTTTATTTATTTTGATTTAAAAATAGATACCGAGGAAATGTGCACCACTTTGCTAAATCAAGGTGTTTTTATAAGGCCTGGAAAATTATTGGGTTCAAATACATGTGCCCGTGTCACCATCGGTTCCTTAAAAGAAAATCAAAAGTTCATAGCTACGCTTCAGCAATTTATTGACTGATAGTTACTTTTACTAACAGTTATGGATTTTCTAATTCAAAAACTAAAAAATCAACACAATTAGATCCATGATTATCTATATTAAACAACTACTAACAGCTTTCTTCTGGGGCGGAACCTTTGTAGCGGGCAGAATTCTGGCCAACCATCTGGATGCCTATTCAGCATCTTTTCTGAGATTTGCTATTGCCAGTCTGGTTATCCTTATTTCTATCCGGGTGATTGAAGGTAAATTACCTGCTCTAGGTCTTAAGCAATTGATCGGGGTCACCTGTCTTGGATTAACGGGTATTTTTGCTTATAATATTTTCTTCTTTAAAGGATTGCAGGTCGTTACGGCCGGGCGAGCGGGTATGATCATCTCCCTTAATCCGGTATCGATCAGCGTGCTTTCTATTATTTTTTTCAAAGAGAAAATCACCTTTTTAAAAGTAATTGGAATTCTTTTATCCCTAACAGGAGCATTAGTTGTTATCACCAATGGTGATATCCTGACTGTATTCAGTACTGCGTTATCCCATGGTGATTTACTAATATTTGGATGTGTTGTCAGCTGGGTGTCATATTCCCTTATTGGCAAAGTCGTTCTAAAAGGATTATCCCCCTTGGTTTCAGTTGGATATGCATCTTTAATTGGTGCCCTACTGCTCTTTATACCAGCACTTGCCAACGGATTACTTGATTCCATTCAGACAATCACTATCAATGACTGGGGTGCGCTAATCTATCTTGGCGTTTGCGGCACAGCTTTAGCTTTCTTTTGGTACTATGAGGGGATTCTTAAAATCGGACCGATTAAAACCGGTGTCTTCATTAATTTTGTACCCGTCAGTGCTATTATTTTAGCTTTCTTAATACTAAACGAACCGATTACCACTTCACTTATCATCGGCGCAATTTTGGTTGTTAGTGGTGTCTTTTTGACCAATTATTCCAGAAAATCTTTATTGAAAAGTGATACATATAATCAAGCAAAGTGGAAGTAAGGTTCTCTTTGATATTGAAAAGCCATTGGCCTCTGACCATCCCCAAAGGAGATGGTTTTTATTGCGAAGCTTTGGGTTTAATACCTCGCCGCTTGCGATGTCTTGTCATCCCGGACTTGATCCAGGATCCAGGAAAATGTTGATATAGCTTTTTACTCAAAGTATCGTAAATTCAGTGGGGAAAACCCACAATGACAAGCCAATACCCCGCTGCTTGCGGCGGGGTATTGGTAGAATAAATAGAGTAATAAAAGAAAAAAACTGGCAACATCTTAATAAACTGAATCCATTATGTTGAAAAAATCATCTGACGAAACAGCTGAAGTTATCATTCAGAAATTGAAAGAAGAAATCCACCAACACCAACAAGTTGAGAAAGCACTAACGGAAAGCGAACGCAAACTTGTAACCTTGATGAACAACCTACCGGGAATGGCCTACCGCTGCCATGGAGATGAGAATTATACCATAGAATTTGCCAGTAAAGGAACCATGGCTCTATTAGGTTGTACAGCCTCAGAATTAATCGGTAGTAGAATCACGAATACATTCCGCAAATTAGTACACCCGGAAGATCGGGACAACAATCAATTATTAATCGAAGCAGCCTTTAAAGAGAGACGTTCGTTTGAACTCTTTTATCGCCTCAGAACCGCTAAAAATCAGATCAAATGGGTTTGGGATCGTGGTGAAGGGGTTTTTTCAAAAGAGGGGAAGCTTTTAGCGTTGGAAGGATTTATCACTGATATTAGTGCCCATAAAACAGTTGAAATGGAATTAAGAGCGGAGAATAAACTTCTGAAATCATCCAATAGCGACCGCTATAAGTTTATGGATATTGTTGGCAAAAGTACCGCCATGCAAAAGGTCTATGAATTAATCATCAAAGCCGCAACCAGTAAAGCCAGTGTCATCGTCTATGGAGAATCCGGCACAGGTAAAGAACTGGTCGCCAAAGCCATTCACAATTTAAGCAATCGTCAAACAAAACAGTTTGTACCCGTCAATTGTGGCGCTATCCCTAAAAATTTAATGGAAAGTGAGTTCTTCGGGCATCACAAGGGTGCTTTTTCAGGGGCCTATAACAACAAGCTAGGTTATTTGGATATGGCTGATGGTGGCACACTGTTTCTAGACGAATTGGGAGAGATTAGCCTGGATATGCAGGTAAAATTACTGCGGGTTTTAGATGGCGAAGGATTTATGCCGGTTGGATCTAATACAGTAAAAAAACCAGATGTCCGAATCATCGCTGCTACCAATCGGGATATGAAATTACTGATGGCAGAAGGACAAATTCGGGAAGATTTCTATTACCGCATTCACATCCTGCCAATTTCACTGCCATCCTTAAGAGAACGCAAAGAAGACATTCCGCTCTTAGTTGAGCATTTTATAAAAATGCACAATTCCGGAAAAGAATATTCTGATATTCCGATAAACCTATTGATGGTACTTAAAAACCAGGACTACCCGGGTAATATACGGGAACTCCGAAACGTCGTTGATCGCTATGTCACTTTAGGGGAAATTGATGTCAACGAGAAAAAACCCCTCAGAAAAGCAGATGTCAATGCAGATTTTAGTGATGATCCGGAATCCACCAATCTTAAAGTAGCGATCAATAAGTTTGAAAAAAAATTTATTTTACGGTTACTTCACCATTTCAATTGGCGTAAAGGGAAAACAGCCGAAAAAATGGGGGTCACTGCCCGTACCCTCCAAAGGAAATTAAAACAATACCACATCAAACAATAATTAGCCCACTCCAAAACTGTCATTCTGTGTGTTGATAACCGTTTCCGGTGAATGTTTGCAATGAACTTAGCATTGTCATCCTGACGAAGTAAGAGACTGGTCAGCAATACTCTGACCAGAAACTCTTATCGCCTGGAGATAGCGATTCGCCCCAGGCTGTTAATGAACTTTAATTTTAATCACGTAATTTCAGTAGCTTGTCATTCTGAACGCAGTGAAGAATCTTTGTCCGGATTTAAGATCCTTCGGTTCCCTCTGGATGACAGTACTCGGTTCATTGAATACCTGTTACAAATTTTTCTGTGTTGAATACTGTTAATGAACTTGAATTTATGTTTCGTAAAAACAATTGCGTAGGGTGGATCAAGGAGCTTGCGACGGATCCACCCTGGATAGGTGTCAAAATGTCGGGGAGGCCTGATCTGACCTACGATTTTAGACAAGTTCATTGTAAGCATTGCCGGGTAGGGAAGAAAAATAGCACAATGCAAACAGCTATTGAGTTTAAGATTGGTCGATTCCACAGAATCGACCAACCGTTATTATTGGCTTTCCAATAAAAAGAATGTGCTAATTGCTTAACGCGATTTAGACAATAGCTTCTTCCTGCTGAAGGCCTTTTACAGATTGGGTTTCGTTTTGAAAAGCGACATCATTTTTTAGCATTTTAAACAGCGAGGGTATCATTAGAAAAATCACAAAAGCAAAGGGTGCACCGGCGATAATCGCTGCCTTTTGCAATGCCTGCAACCCCCCACTGGCCAATAATACTAATGCCAGAGAACCAATAATAAATCCCCAGATCAATTTCATCGTTGTTGTCGGTTCAGTTGCTCCCTTTGACATTTGCATGGCAACGAAAAAAGAAGCTGAATCACAGGATGTAATTACAAAGATTAACAGGTTAACAAATACAATAAACCCTACAAAATCACCGAAAGTGTAACTTGATAAAAGGACATAAATTCCTGAGCCCATATCTGCTTTTAAAGCTTTAAAAAGCTCAACCGTACCTGAAATCTCTGCATGCTGTGCTGCACCACCAACAATAGAGAACCAAATGATAGCTACAATGGTCGGTACAACAGTAACACCGATTAAAAATTCACGAATCGTTCGACCTCTGGAAATCCTGGCCACAAAACCACCGCAGAAAGGTCCCCATGAGATCCACCAGATCCAATAAAAAACAGTCCACCAACCAATCCATTGTCCTTTGGTATGATTGGCATCAGTCCAAAAGGTAACGAAAGCAAAATTCTTAATATAAGATCCGGTTGTCTCCACAGCTATATTGAGTAAATCATTCGTTGGTCCCATAAATAAAATAAAGAGCCCCCAACAACAAGCAATGGCAATATTGATATTACTTAAATTTTTAATTCCTTTTTCAATTCCGGAAACAGCAGAAATTACATAGGCGATAATCAGAAAAAGCATAAATAGCAACATACCACCTGTCGACAAAGCAGACCCAAAAATATGCTTTATTCCAGCATTAATACTGATCATACCTAATCCCAATGCAGTACTAACACCTGCAACTGTGGCAAAAGCAGCCAGAAACTCAATCAATCGACCAAATCGACTGCCAATAATTTTGTCACCAAATAGTCCATAGAGAGAAATAGATACGTTCATGGGTTTCCCTAATCGGTAAGCCGGATAAGCAATCGCAAGACCTACGAGTGCAAAAACCGCCCAGGCATGTATTCCCCAATGGGTAATACCAATCTGAATCGCAATAATTCGCGCTGCAGCTGTCTTGGATTCAGCCAAATAAGGTGTATTCATATAATGCATAATGGGTTCACCAACCGCCCAGAAAGCATATCCTACACCAACACCGCAACTGAAAAGCATAGCGATCCAGGATACATAACTGAATTCGGGTTTCTCATCATCTTTTCCTAACTTCAAACTTCCGTATTTACTAAAAGCAATCACAATCACTGCCCCCAGGTAAATAGCCACAGAAATTATAAAAAACCAGCTAAATGAAGTTACCCAACCCTGAACTGCTGATAACACACCATTAAATTGCTTAGGTGCTAATAATCCCCAAAGAACGGCCGCAATTGTCACGATACCTGTTGACCATAACAACACAGGATCGTGTTTCCCAAGGTATTTGCTTAATCCTCCATTTTCATTCGAATTTGATGACATGTTTTTCTCCTTGCTCGTTTAAAAAATAAATACCCCTACCGTAATGAGAAGCGAAACTTGCAGCTTTGATCGGGGTATCGGTTTGTCATTCCGGGCTTGCCCCACTGAATTTGCGATACTTTGAGTAGAGAACTATATCAACATTTTCCTGGATCCCGGATCAAGTCCGGGATGGCGAGACGCCGAAAGGGCCGGGTTATTAAACCCAATGCTTCACAATAAACTTAATCACACTGTTTTGTTAAAAAAGATTTCAATCTAAAAACGCCTGTTCGAATAATGCCTGAAAGGTGTTTTTTTATGGTAAAAAAAAGTCTATTCCAATCCTTCAAGTAGTTTTACAACATCCGGCAATAAAATAGCTTTGGACTCGCTGACTATTTTTCCGTCAATCACAATCAAGGGAACCCGATCCATCAGCCCCTGACGTGCAATACCCAGGTTGTCAGCCATCATAGTGACATGAGCTTTCTTACCTGTTTTCCGCACGGCTATCTTAACCACACCTTCGGCCACCATCAGGCGTCCTGCATCGAGATCCATAATTCGAATATCAAGTTTTTTTGCCATAACTTATTTTGTCTCCCGATCAATATATGACTTTAATGTTGCTTCAATATCAGGATCTAATAGTGAAGTAGGTGCATTGTTTAAAATTTCTTTGTATTTTCGATTAGCTCTTACCACAATATCTTCTGATCCGGCAGCTTCCCATCCTTCATAGGAATCCCAGTCAGAGATGGATGGCATCCACATATTACGACACTCTTTAACCGTGGTAGGATGCATTAGATAGGTGCCACCGGCACCAATTTGCTGAATTGCCTCAACAGCTAGATCTTCACTGGATACTTCAATCCCTTTTTGAATACGTAAGGCCCGTGAAATAAGCTCCTGATCAATAATCATTTTTTCATAAGATAGTGTCATTAATCCATCCAGTGTCCCGACACATTGTACGCCTATATTAGCCCCACTTAGCACACCCATCATCAGGCTCATCATTGTCTCATAACCAGCTTGAACATCTAACTCTTTAGAGTGTGTAATACCACACATGGTACGAGTAGGAAGATTATAATAGTCGTTTCCCATTTGAATGTTGGGGGTATTAATCAGCATCGCCTCCGGTGTTCCTGCAGCAAAAGCACCTGTTTTCATAAAGCCCGTCGTAGATGCCGTTGCATAGACAACTGGCGCTCCGGGTCGTGTCATTTGAGTCAAAACAATCCCGGCCAGCAACTCTACATTTTGAAGCACTGCAGTACCCAGTAAGCTGATGGGACCTGATATTCCAGCCATAATACATGGCGCTAAAAGAATGATCTGGTTTCTCTTAGCATACTCCATAATGGTCTCAACTGTTTCTGAGGCATATCCCAAAGGTGTTAATGGATTAACAAGTACTCCTACGCAATGGTTGTTTTCCAGGAAGTCCTTACCCCCAAAAGCCATACTGACCATTTCAAAGTCCTGTCGAACCTTTTCACCCTCAAAGCAAAACCCGA
>Ga0307989_1001226_pt1 | contig 14282 bp, 12 predicted proteins | sample EllFjometagen185_FD_203164 | JGI IMG/M metagenome (GOLD analysis project Ga0307989, IMG submission 203164) | Marine microbial communities from Ellis Fjord, Antarctic Ocean - #185 | ecosystem: Environmental > Aquatic > Marine > Unclassified | place: Southern Ocean | collected 2014-10-08
GATGGTGCTGAGCCCATGGATTGGAACCAACCATTGATTGCCCAAAGTATAGCAAAAACCCAAAACACTGTGGTAAAACCGAAGATAAGGTTTACAACGGCTGAGATTCCCAGGCCGGTTGACATAAATTTGGCAATATTGGCACGATCTGCCATGAAACCATTGGTCAGTTTACCAAAAGCATAGGTGTAAAACATGAGTGAGCCGATAATACCCAGCTGAGTTGCATCGAGAATTCCGGCATCCATCATAGGTTTCTTGGCAACAGACATGGTTAAACGACCGATGTAAAAGATGCCGTAGCCAAATACGACGGACCACATCACACTATTACGTTTACGATTATAGACTTCTTTGATCTTTTCAGCAGCCATGGTAACGGGTTTATCCGCCCCAGTATGCCAGAAACTAAAGAATTTGGAGATTGCGCTCATGAAGGGTCCTTTTCTGCTAGAATTGTAGTTGTAGTGTTAGCGTTCATAATTAGAATTTATTTTGATAAAGCGAAGACTTCAGCAGCCTTAAGCGCTCCAGGTACAACCCAACTTGGGGAGGCAACTTGGAGTTTTTCAATAAAAGTGGTGCAACGCAACATGGCCGCAGCATCGAAATCACGATCTTCAAAGAAAGGGTGATCAAACGAGAATTCAGGAACCAAGACTGTTCCATTTTCTGTTTCCAGAGCCCAAACTGTCATGTCCATACGACCATATAGGCCATCACCAAAGTCCAGTTTACCAGGAACGACCATCCATTCGTCTGCAGCAATCCCAGCAACCAGTAATAATTCAGTTTCTGCAGGAAGATTCATGCTTTGTAAAGCAGGGTAGATCGCAGAAAAATAGCCTGATGTCATGGTTGGTTCGCCTTCCAGTTTAATGGAATTTGAGACGGTAAATGTAGCGTGCCTACCACCATTGGCAGTTGAGAAATAGACAATATCTGATTCGAGCTCAATTTTACCATATTTTGAAGTGTACCCTTCAGCCAGAGTAAGATCAGTTGAAAGGGCCGTTACAGGGTCGGCGTTACGGTACTTCACAGCAAATTCGTAACTCGAAACTTTTTGATCATTTTTGTATTTTAATTTTTGTCTGAGAAGGAAACCATTTTTGCGGAGGTCTAAATCTTTGGTATCAAAAAAGCTGACTTCCTTGTGCTTTAATTTCAGGGGATGTTCAGATGCAATTATAGCAATTCCTTCAGCAGCTGCCACCTCATTAATAATGGTCCAATAGGCTTCAAAACCTTTTGAATAATCCGAGAATTCAGTTGGATTGAGCAAGACCTTGTACTCACTTGAGTTCAAGAAATATTTGGGAGTAGTTGGCATCTCTGCTACTTGTTCAGCCTTAACTTCAGGCACACTGGGAGCACAGGACATCATAAATGATGCGAGTAGGAGAACGATTAATGGTATAAAACTTAATTTCATTTCTTTTCCTTAACTTGTTTCAGTTTCATTGAGATTTATGATTATTTTGGCGATTTCACCAGTGTATACATTAATGCGTTTCATCAGCTCCAGTAGTTCAGTATGAATTTCATGGGTTTTCAGGGTCTCCTGGCGTGCGGCATGCATGCGCTGTAGGTGAGCAGTCCGATATTCCTCTTCAAGATTGATATATTTTTCCTGCTTGTTCATCACCTTACGAGCTCGTTTAGCGTCAAATCCAGAAAAAGTTTTTTCCAAACGTCCGATTTGTTTTACAACTTTCAAATGATAGCGCAGGAGTTCATCCTTCCCTTCATCAGAAAAATCAAGATCAAGGGCTCGTTTTTTAGCAACCAGGGGCATTACATTGTGTTCGACCACATCACCAATACTTTCCAAATGACTTGATATGGTAATCATTGCAAATACTTCTGGTACCTGTGAATCTGATAAGGGTTGTTGCCCAATCTGGAGTAAATAATTTTTGACCTTATACTCGAGGAAGTCGACCTTCTTTTCGCGCATTTCAATACCCTCCATGAGGGTTAACTGAGGATGCACAGCATCCATACCCGGATCTTCTTCCAAGAAGGGTTTTATAAAGGCTTCTAGCATTCGCTTGGTGATCTTAGCCATCCTATTGATCTCTGCTCGAGCAAGATCAAGAGCCATTGCCGGCGTTTCAATCGCTGAGTCATCCAGATGCCAGGTGGCAATAGTTAAATCTTTTTCATCCTCAACATTAGGATAGATTTTCATAATAATTTTGGCAAAGAAAGCTGTAAAGGGAATAAATGCCAACGCCAGGCCAACATTAAATATCGTATGCGCATTCGCAATCTGCCGTGGCACTTCAGATCCTAACTTGGCAATACCTTCTGCATCCGATGTGGGCGATATTGTTCTAATTAAATCAGCGAACCAGGGTATCCAAAAGATGAAGAGGAGCACCCCTGTCAGCTTAAACATGACATGGGCCATCGCTACCCGCTTAGCCTCTCGTGACGCTCCAATACTAGCGAGTCCGGCAGTGATACAGGTACCAACATTGGCTCCCATAATAAGTGGAATTCCGGCATCAAGACTTAAGAGACCTTGCTGCGATAACACGATAATAATTCCGGTAAAAGCGCTACTGCTTTGAATTAATGCTGTAAAGATGGTTCCCACCAGGAGTCCCAGTAGTGGATTTTCTAAATGAGAGAGCATGGTAATAAATGGTTCAAAAGTCCTTAGAGGTTTCATGGCATCAGACATTAATTTCATGCCATAAAAGAGGATACCAAATCCAAGGATTGATTCACCAATATTTTTCTGATTCTCATTCCGACCGAACATCATGAGGCCAAAACCGACAGATATCATTAGCAATGCATAATCCGTCAGCTTAAAAGCCACCAGCTGGGCGGTTATGGTCGTACCGATATCAGCACCCAGGATTACTCCCAAGCTCTGCACAAAGGTCATAAGTCCAGCTTGTACAAAACTCACAAGCATCACGGTAGTTGCACTGCTACTTTGAATGATCATGGTGACAAAAGCACCAACCAAAAGTCCCATATAGCGATTATTTGTAAGTGCGGATAGGATTGAGCGCATACTGTCACCAGCAGCTTTTTTCATTCCAGAGCTCATCTTCTCCATGCCATATAGGAAGAAGGCGAGACCACCAAAGAGGGTCATGGTCAATGCCCACCAGGAAATCTCTGAACTGCTAGTAGATTCACCAGCGAACAGGCTGCTTGCGCCGAAGGTAAAGAGGCCTGCAATCACTATTATGTTCTTTAAAATTGGGCTAACCATGCTTGTGGGTCTCCGGGGAAATAGTTTCGTGTATACTGGTTTGGTCTACCGGTTTTACGACTTGTTGATCAAATACATTTTGTAAGAAGAATAATGATATAAACGAAATCAAGGCGGCAATTATCGGTGTGGTAACCCAACCGGATGCAATCTTACCCAAAACTCTAAAACGAATACCGCCACCGCCATGGGCCAAGCCTATTCCCAGGATGCTCCCAATAACAACTTGTGAGCTGGATACAGGCACCAAGGGTACGGTGGGAAGATTATGAGCGAGTAACCATGTTTCTAATCCTTTAGAGGCAAAGAGAAAGAGTACCAATGCCTGTGAGAGAACAACAATAAGCGCTGTTTGAGGTGTCAGTTTGACGACCCCATCCCCTACAGTCATCATCACTCTTCTGGAATAGGTAAATATTCCTACGGCAATAGCTAATCCACCAAGTAGAAATAGCTGCTCTACCCCGTTAAAATCAATTCCAAAGATATCCAGTGATTCAAAGGGTGCTACTGCAACAAAAACACCCATCACATTGGCAATATTATTGGCTCCCAGGGAGTATGCACCGAAAGCACCTACAACAATGAGTCCGATGCGCGTATAGGCATCTAATCTAAAGATGTGAATTTTCCAATATTTCATCAAATACTTAACCATGAAAAACAATACAAATGAAAATGCTGCAGCTAATACAGGACTCATGACCCAGGTTGAAGCAATTTTGGTTAAAGCAGCCATATCTGTCGGTTTGCCGGCAAATAGATTCCAGCCAACGATTGCACCAACAATTGCCTGACTGGTAGAAACAGGTAAGCTAAGCCTAGTCATCCAAAACACGGTTAGCGCTGCTGCGAGAGCAACCATGAAAGCGCCGGCTATCATATCCACAGCCCCAAGTTTTCCCAAGGTGTGAGTGGTACCGGCACCAGAAATCACAGCTCCAAGTACTACAAAAATACTTGCGACAAAAGCAGCAGTATAAAATTTGACCATGCGGGTTCCAACGGCAGTCCCAAAGATGTTAGATGCATCATTGGCACCCAGAGACCAGCCCAGGAAAAGCCCACTGGAAAGGAAGAGCATTATGAGCATATCTAGATGCTTCTCTTAATCGTATAAATGGCTAAGCGATCTGCCACATCCTCTGCCCGGTCAGCGAGGGTATCCACATGAAGCGCAAAATAGCGAAGATGAATTTTCTCACTCAATTCGAGTTTATCACTGGCAAAGATTTCTCGTTTTAACTCACCAGCAATGCGGTCGGATTCCTTCTCCCAGTGATATACTTTATGGAGATAGTTCCGAACATTGAGCGGGTCGCGCATAAAGGCACGCATAGCTTTGACCATTTCTTCAGTAGCTTTCACCGTTGTGCGGGCCAGTTCAATGAATCCATCTTTGAATTCCTCTGGAATCTTAGGACTCTCAATGGAAAACTCAACCAATGTATCCGTTGCTCGATCGATGACATCATCGCTGGTTTCCATGAGGGCTAAAATATCTCCCCGAGATTCAGGTACGAGAGTTTGAGTATACAATTGGGTTTCAATATTCTTACGAAGTTCATCAGCTTCGTGTTCAAGTTGTCTTATCTGTTCAACATGACGCTCAAAATCATCACTGGTATTTTTCATGTAATTTTTAATTCCGCGGCGATAGACAATTCCGGCTTCAGAGATCTTATCCAGAAAGGCATCCATCTTTAATTCGAGGTTTTTTGTTTTTTTGAAGATCATTTAATAGTCCTACTTAATCGTGTTATATATTTTGTAAAGATTTTATAGACCCTTCGACTGGCTCAGGGAGACAACTGGTTTGTCTTGCTGAGGTTCTCGAAGTATGACACGGTTCCCCTCAATTCATTTTTCTCTGCACTTCGACTTGAGTCTTCGCATACCAGCTTTGCCCTCACAAGCCGCTTGGTGTGACAATACAAGTGGTCCCTGCTTAGAATGGGAAAATCATCAGGATAAAAAATTGTCATTTCCTCTTTCTAGCTTGAATTAAGGGTACTGAGAAACTTGCTGCCGCAACGATCAGCATACCTAGACTCATGGGCCGGGTAAAAAATACTGTCCAGCCCCCCATCATGATTGCTCGGATAAAATTTGTCTCCGCAATATTTCCTAGTACCATCCCTAAAATAATGGGTGCTACAGGATAATTGTAGCGACGGAGTAACCAACCGAAGACGCCAAATACCAGACAGGCAGCCACATCAAAGAATGAGTTTCTGACAGCAAAACTACCAATAATAGAGACTGCAAATATTAGTGGAAAGAGCACAGTTTTGGGAATAGTCGTGACTTTGATCCATAGTCGGGCACCAAAAAAGCCTAGCACGAGAAGAATAATATTGGCAATCAGCAGGCTCGCAAGCAATCCATAGATTATATCAGGATTTGAAATAAACAATTGTGGACCAGGTGTAAGATCGTGAATCATCAGTGCACCAATTAAGACTGCCGTCGATGCGCTGCCTGGAATCCCAAGCGTTAGCAGGGGTATCAATGCTCCCCCAACCGAACTGCTATTAGCTCCCTCAGCTGCAGCCACACCTTCTAAACTTCCATGTCCAAATTCTTCAGGAGTTTTACTCATTCGTTTTGCAACATCATAAGATATAAAAGCCGCAATTGTGGCTCCGGCTCCAGGAAATATCCCAATAATTGTGCCCATAAATGAGGAACGCAAAATAGTATTTTTCAGTTTCCAATAGGTGCTGGTCGTTGGCCATTCCTGTTTTCCAGGTGCAACCGCCTGACTTGAAAAGTCCCCACCTTCAAGTTGTTTGAATATCTCACTTAAAGCGAATAAGCCAATCAAAGCTGGGATGAGGGCAAATCCATCATACAGAAATGAAAAGCCAAAGGTAAAGCGACTGACTCCAGAAATTGGATCAATACCGACTGTATTGAGCAGCAAACCAAACATAGCTGCGATAAATGCTTTGTTCCAATTCTTCCCACCCAGGGAAGCGACTGTAGTTAAGCCAAAAATGGCCAGAGCAAAATATTCTGCGGGATGAAATTTGAGAGCAAACTTTGCCAGTGGCCCTGAAAAGAAAATGAGAATTAAGGTTCCAATGATACCACCCACAGTTGAAGAAACCAATGAGACACCCAAAGCGAGACCCGGTTTCCCCTTTTTTGTAAGGGGATAACCATCAAAAGCAGTGACCACCGAGGATGGAGTGCCTGGTGCATTTATTGTCACTGCAGTGATGGAGCCACCATAATTGGCTGCTATATAAATAGCCACAAGGAGAATCAAGGCCAAGGTAGGTGACATTGCATAGGTAAAGGGAACGAGTAAAGCGACTCCCATTGATGGAGAGAGTCCCGGAGTTGCACCGGCGACAATGCCCATAATTACGCCGAGTGTAATGGTTAAAATGGGAATAACTCCCGTAACAAAGCTCAAGCCATCAATCAAATTTCCAAATAGTTCAGCCATAATTATCCTAGAATAGCCTTTCGAAGAGAGACCCAAGTGGTAACGGTACATAAAGGGTTTTATAAAAGATGACGTATGAGAACAGAATCCAACTGGAGGATATGATCAGGATATTTTTCCATTTCCGGTAACCCAGATAGTACAATCCAACAATGACAAACCCGAACGTACTTAAAAAATAGCCAAAGACTTGCATCAACAATAAATAAACGACTAAGAAACCAATGAAGTTTAATACAATATCAACCCTGGGACCAGATTCAGCTATGGCTTCAATATTTCTAAAAGTACGAAATAATAATAATAGGTTGAGGGGAATCAGGGCGAAGATCCAAAGCCGGGGAACGGCTGCTGGCCCAACATCGGAACTGGTGGGGAAATTCATGGATTGCACCAGAAACAGAATACTAACCAGTAAGAAAAACCCAATGATCATGAATCGGCCTGTCAAAGCATTGTAGCTCGATTTGAATATTCCGTATGATGCTGATAACCAGGCGAATACAAGCACTAGTGAAAGTATTAGAAATGATTTTCCTGTAGCCAGATTAGCCAGCGCCCCATCTGGTTCACCCTGGATAATATTTGATTTTCTCAGGTAGTATTCAAAGATCTCAGCGTCTTTATAGACTTGTTCGGTGAAAGCTTTTTCAGCGACATATTTAACATCTATACCACCCTTACTCCAGAAAGAAATCCAATCTGGGTCAGCCGTGACTTGTTTAAATAAGTTGTCATACCAGGCTAATACTTCAGGTGGAGTCCCTTTTTTTAGAGCAAATCCACGCCACATGTATTCATTTTCCAGTCCTATCATTCCTAACTCTTTAAAAGTTGGAACATCTGGAAAAGCGGGGAGACGTTCTTGTGAAGAAACTGCAGCAATATGCAAATCAGCATTTCCAAGTGCATCCCGAGGATTTCCTACGTAAGCAATCCCTTGTTCTCCCAGTAATGCGGCCAATGCTTTACCACCACTTTTAAAGGGAATCCATTTGGCATCTATTCCATAGGCATCCCAGATTTTTAAAGCGGTGACATGATCAAGTCCACCTGCTGCTGGACCGACCCAGTTTTGTTGACCAGGTGCTCCCAGAGCATTTGAAACCACATCAGACCATTGATAAATATCTTGAGTCCCATTGGTGATCACGCACTCAGGATCGGCCATGAGCATGGCTGTCCAGTTCAGAGCATCAAGATACTGACTGCCACCCACCTGGACAAATTTTGCAATATTGGATTTTGTGCAAGCATACAGGTTGTACCCGTCAGCCGGAGATTGAATCACCTTTTTGAGAGCTACAATTCCACCTGCACCAGGCTTATTCTCAACCACAAAATTAACATCAACATATTTTGCAGCGACCCCTGCAAATTTGCGGGCACTAATATCAATCAGCCCGCCAGGTCCTGTATATACAACAACCTTTATTGGCTTTTCAGGAAAGGCTGCCTGAGCTTTGGGTACCATGATGAGCAATCCAAGTAGGATTAGCACCAAACCGATGGCCTTGAGAGTCAACTTCACTCTCTTATCTAGAATGACTTTTTGCATGACCAATTCTATCTAATTACCATTTTTTGAAGGGATTGGCGATAAGATTGGAATTATAGTAGCGAGCATCGCCGGTTACTTCATCCCCTATCCATTCTGGCTTGGGATATTTTTGATCTTCGGACTCCAACTCGACCTCTGCAACAGTCAGGCCTTCATTTTCGCCGTGGAATTCATCGATTTCCCAGACATGGTCACCCATGGGCACTTTATAACGATGCTTATCGATAATGGGTTGCTCACAAAGTTCGCTGAGCATTTCATTAGCATCGCTGGCTGATATTTCATATTCATATTCTAAGCGAGTGGCGCCTTTTGTGATGCCTTTAACAGTGATAAAACCTTTATCATCAATGGTGCGGATACGTACAACGCGTTCTTTCTGACTGTTTAAATACCCCTGACGATAATGAGTTCCTTGGGCCAATTCACGATAGGTTGTGGCAGTAACTCGAAATTTACGTTCTATTTCCTGTCCCATGATCTAGTCCTCAAATCCAACCATACGGCGCATGGCTTTGATATAGCTGATATTCTCAAAACCGATCAGGCCTAATTTTTTAACCAGTGAGATAACTAATTCTGGATCAGCGTCTTCGACTGCAGTGGTGCGTATAGATTTACCATCAATGGTAAGATCAGCAATCTCAACTGTTGCACCTTCAATCATGTAACCATAACGTTTTTTGAATACGCCAACTGACTTCAAGTCTGGATTCGAATCAACATACTTCGCAATAAAATCATTAAAATCAATCTCTTCAGCACTGCTTAAGTCTACTTCAACACCAGCAGCTTTAAAGACCTCTACCATCTCACTCTTCGCGATTGGAAAGGTAGCTTTCATAATGGGGAACCATTGTTCTAAAGTATCAGCATTCACTTCGCGTAAGACTTTGATATCCATGAGGGTGTCACGTACTTTAATATTTTGGCCACTCTTTTTAGAAAGTATGTATACTTCACTACTCTCTACTTCACGAGTACATTCGTAAGCTTTGATTTTTGATTCTGCCTCACCAAAGTCTTCACCGAAAGTGCGCCATTCCCAACGTGGAATGATTTTACCTAATTCAATTTTTGCCATTTTTTTATTCCTTAACCTAGATTATTATTTGATCCACAGATCACCTCTATTCCAAATCTTGTGCCACAATTTAAAGTTGACTGTTACTAGTTATAAATAATAGACTTAATTGAAGGATCTATTTGGTTAGCTTATAATGAAATCGTAATTAGCTGACTAGATATCGTCGATATAGACGACATCTCGTCAGAAGGCACTATCGCGTTGGCGGCTTAATGCAGCATCTAATACCATTTTCACTTCCGAATGACCCTTTACGCTGAGGAGTCATTACCCTTCGAGAGCACATCGACGAGCTCAGTGAGACAAACAAAAGTGTCCCCGCCTATTGCGGGATGTACCACTTGCTGAAGTCCTCGAAGTATGACACGTTATGTGCGACTTGGAGAAGAAATTGGTATTAATCACTGCTTGGGTCTAAAAGGCCATGTTTCATGAGTTTACTACGGAGGGTCGTTCGAGGAATTCCCAGTCTATCCGCCACTTTTTGTTGATTCGAGGCATGTTCCTGCATGCATTCATCCAAAATATTAGCTTCAAAGTTTTGTAAACGATGGGTCAGGGATGCATGGGGATCATCTGCTTTATTCCCATCAGTCTCTTGAATGCGATAATGTTCAGGTAAATCGGCTAAATCGATCAGGGGTTGGCGAGAAAACACTGACATTTGCAGAATCAGGTGTTCAAGCTCTCTTACATTTCCAGGCCAGTCAAATTCGGTTAAATAGTTTTGCAGATCTGGAGAAAGTTGTTTCTGGGGATTGGCTTTTGTTAAAAAATACTGTGAGAGAAGCGGTATATCCGATTTTCTTTTATTGAGGGGCGGAATCTGTAGTCTGATCACATTCAGACGGTAGAATAAATCTTCACGAAAGCTGCCTGCGTCAACCAGTGTTCTTAAGTTAACCTTGGTGGCTGCAATGAGACGCACATCCACCTGGATAATTTCAGTCCCCCCTACTCTTTCAATCTCACCTTCTTGAATAACTCTGAGGAGTTTGGTCTGTAAACGTAGGCTGAGGTCGTCGATATCATCAAGAAAGATGGTACCCCCTTTTGCGCGCTCAAAGCGTCCCAGGGAACGTTTTACGGCCCCTGTATAGGCTCCTTTCTCATGACCAAACATTTCCGTCTCAAACAGTCCTTCACTTAATGCAGAACAGTTGACCTTAATAAATGGGTTTTGTTTGCGTTGACTCAATGCTTGAACAGCATTTGCGATTTTTTCTTTTCCAGTACCACTGGCACCTTCAATGAGGACCGTATGCTCACTATCGGCAACCATCCGGACTTTTTCGGTCAACTCTTGCATGACAAGGGATTTTCCAATTAAATCTGGAGCGACCTGTAATTCGGCCAGGGAGGCCTTTAAGGCTACATTTTCAGCGCTCAGCTGTTTGATACTCTCGATGCGAGTGAGATGATGGAATAATTCTTCGGGATCAAAGGGTTTGGTCAGATAATCAAAGGCACCTTTTTTTAAGGCACTCACTGCATTTTCAACAGATGCATAGGCCGTCATGATGATAACCTGGGTTTCCGGAGCATGACTTTTAACCTTATCTAATATTTCAAGCCCATCTGCACCAGGAAGTCTAAGATCAGATAGGACCACATCCCAATTCTGCTTCTGGATAGCCTCAAGTCCTTTCGTCCCTGTATCGACGGCAATCACATGGTGGCCAGCATGTTCCATCAATTTTTTGAGGGTCACTCGATTAATGTGTTCATCTTCAATGAGTAATACTTTTAACATAGCTGATGCTTTCTCAAGAATTGTACTTTAGGGGGATTGTAATCATAAATTTTGCACCGCCTAGCTCACTATGAGCATATCTAATTTTACCACCCATATTTTCAATGATCTCACGGGTAACATAAAGGCCCAACCCAGTACCCTTACCAACTTCTTTGGAGGTTACAAATGGTTCAAACATGGTTGCTTGCAGCTCCTCTGAAATACCTGTGCCTGTATCCTCGACGCACACTATGACTTTTTCATGAATAAGAGATGTGGTAAGTTTGAGTGTACCAATGCTTCCTATCGCATCGAGTGCATTCATCCCAATATTAAGAAGTGCTTCTTCAAACCCAGATTTATTATTGGTGAGTTTGGGTAAATTATCTGCAAGGGTCAGTTGAGTTAGGACTTTTTCCTTAGATAAGCGATGTGCAAGCAGGTTCAATACATCTCGTACTGAAAGATTCATATCAAACTCTTTGATGGTCCCTGTTTTCTTTCTCGCACCTTCCAAGAGACGAGATACGGTCACTTCAATCCGATCCAAGCCTTCTTGCAAGAGTCGAATGTGGTCGGCACTGTTTTCAGGGTCTATTTTCAAGAGGTGGAGACAGTTTTTTAGTCCCATGAGCGGATTATTGATCTCATGGGCAACGCCTGCAGCCATGCGTCCCATTGCAGCCAGCTTTTCTGTTTGATTCAAATTCCGGTTTGTTTTTTCCATGGTAGACCGGGCCGAGATGAGCCTCATTTGTAGATTTGAGAAACGATCATTGAGAAATCCAATTTCATCATTGCTATCAAGCAAAGGCAAGGGTTCCGACATTTGAAAATCAAATGTATCGATGGCAGCAACCGTATGGCGGAGCTTTTTTGTCACAGCTCTGGTGATTCTGAGTACAATAATCATGACCAGGAGTAATAATCCCGCAAACAGACCCATGATGAGTAAGGTAGTACCTCTTAATTCACGAATCATTGGTTTTGCATCTAATCCCAAACGGACCGCTCCGTGTGATAGACTAACCAGGCCAAGAGGAGCAGAAGCTTCCATGACCCAGCCGTATTGATCGCTTTCAAAGATATGAAAGACCGGGTCGATAGCTTCCAGGGCAGCTTGGGTGTAAATATCCGTGTAGATCTGTTGATCCTGACTTACATCGGAATGGGCAATCACCCTCCCCGATTGATCCAGAATGATGGCATATTTAATCTGATCACGATATTTTCGGGTAAAATTATTGATAAAGGACTGGAGAAAATCATCACTATTGGATTTGGACAAGTAGAGAGCATCATTAATCGGAATGATGGCGGTTTGTATCATGGTGGTTGCCACAATCCTATGTTTCCCGATGGTGGCATCTTTTTGGACAGTAATAATCACAAAGAACAGACCCAACAGGAGAATTGCCAGGCTAAATCCAATCCTGATTACCAGTTGATCATGAATATTTGAGCGGCGCTTCATCATTGGATCTCATCCAGGTGAGTCAGGATTTTACGTGGAAAATTAAACAATGAATCATACCCTGCCCAAAACCCATGTGCTACTTCAGAATCCCAGCCAAGGGTGCTAATTTGATCAGTATCAATAAGAGATTTCAAATCCAGGAGGGCGGTTTGAACCAGCCTAAGTTTTTCAGGTTTCACATGAGCGGCAGCAACGAGCGGCACACTGGGAATTGCGGGGGATTTGGCTAAAACCCGAATACCTTGTTCCCTGTACTGCTCAGCTACAACTGACTTGACCATCCCAGCATCAAAATCACCCCGCAAAACCTTCTCAGCCACCAGGTCGTGGTAACTCAAGTTTTCATATCTTGATAAGTCACTCAACTCCACACCGGCCTGATGGAGCATATAGATTCCCATCCAGGAACTAAACGATTGTTTAGAAGCAAAAGCAAACGACTTACCCCTCAAATCTTTGAGGGTCTGGGCTGGTGAATTTTCTAAAACAATGATATCATCATAATTATCTAGATTTCCCCGTGAATTGATAGGTACAGCAATACATTTTATATCAAATTTTAATCTGGTTTTGATATAGGTATAATTCCCAAGCGAGGCAAAATCAATTTCCCCTTCTGTTAACTGGCTCACGGTTTCGAGGTAATTGCGACTCAGCCGAAGCTTAAAATGGTAGGGGGTTTTTGATGTGAGGTAATCCATGAGGGGTTGATAACCCTCGATAATGGAACGGGGTGAATAGCGGGATATAACTCCAAAGTAGACGATTTCACGACCCTCTAGGTTATCATGTTTAAGAACAGGTCGGGGTGTTTCAATATCCATGGCCAGCATATAGCCAATCAAGCTGATCCCAATAAATACAGCAACTAATCCAAAAGCTTTAAGACGAACATTCATGAGATGATATTCACTTGTCTAAAGGGTTCCATAAGAAATTTAAACCTGATAATTTAGAATTAGTCTTTACCATTGGTCATCTTTGAAAAAATCTTCCTGATCATAGACTGCCTTCAACATATTGGTTGCTAGCTTACGCACATCACCATTGACAGACACTTCGACTTTGCGGATATCCTTTTTCTTAAGTTTTTCTAAAATAATTTTCAGATCTTCAATTTCATATTTATCAAGTTCAAATTTGAATGTCCAGGCCATGGTCTTTTCCTTAATAATTGATATTTACTTAAAGCTATTAACCGTAGAGAGCGCTATGGGCGCAGAAGTGTTGAAGAGCGGAGATCATGCATGTTTGGCAAGCTCTTGGAAGTATTCTGTGCCCTCGGAGCTGAGTTGACTCATTCTTTTGAAAGTTTCTATATCCTGAATGATAAACAACCCCCTGGCCTCTGCATATTTTGTGTCTGAGGTATCGATAAGTTTTGCCTCCAGGTTAAGCTTACTGCCTTCGACTTGCTTGACATCTGCACAGTACAGTATCTCACGGTTAAGGGGGACTGGTTTAAAAAAGCGCGTCGTGTACTGGGCTGTCATTGCCGGATAACCATTTATCCAGCAACAGGCTCCCATCAATTCATCGAACACTGCAGAAATTGCGCCACCATGGGCATGGCCAGGAGGTCCCTGGGCCAATTTGCCAAATTTAACAGCTGCGTAAACGGTACCAGAAGTTTGAGCATGATAGTACTTCAATGAAATTCTATCATCATTGTGGGCACCGGTAATAAATGAAATAAATTGTTTTCCAAATTCAATCGGCTTGGTGTC